>JGI24159J19872_10000048_pt1 | contig 58651 bp, 38 predicted proteins | sample Ectturendosymbi4_FD_19872 | JGI IMG/M metagenome (IMG submission 19872) | reverse complement strand
CATGTGTAATGGCATTACAGAGTGACTTGAGTTTGTGTTTGATATCTAAGTTTTGAGGGTTTTTATGAAATTTCCTATAAAGCCTGTGCTTCTTTTGGAGTAGGACTGGAAGCGGAGCCAAAAATCAAAACTCTTTCCATCACGAGCTTCCGTGTCCGATCAGCATGTGCTAAATGATACTGAAGAACGTGAAATCGTGTACGGTATCTCGGAGTAGCGACTATGGTGGTAATTACAACTCTTTAAAACTTTTTCTTATTGTCATGCAATATTTTGACTGGAAAATGGTGTTTTTTTCGATAAAAATTTCCAAATTTATTTAGACTGAGGATGTTCTACAGGTTTAAGCTCGTTTTCTGAGTCGCATATTAGAAGACTCAGGTTTTTGAACTCCCACTTTTATCCCCTCTAACTCGCAAGGTGAACGAAAGAAAATTGAACGAAGAGGTAGATTACTTTTTCAGCATATGTACTCTCTCTTTGACTCGGTAGGTCTAGCCTACTGCGGATAATTTCTCACAACTCTTTCAAGATATGACGATAGAAGTCAGTAACTCGTGTTATGTTTTTGAATGACTCGGAACGACTCGAATTTTACTTGACAGCTTTAATGACTCGATCCAGTTAACACTTTTGTTTTTGTAAAAAGCTTAACCTGAGCCGAGTCAACAAAGCTGAAGAGTTTTTGCGTAGTTTCCAGTGCTGTGGGGATAGGTTTTGTAGTTTTTTTTCAATAAACGATATTTACTATTGACTGCAAATTCGTTCATTTTTTCCGCTTTAGCATATACGCTGCTGTTGAATTACACCTCTTTCATGTATATCAACTCCTCTAAAAAAAGTGAGGGACCTGAAATGATGGATGAGCAACATGTGATTTTATTTGGACTTACTATAGTCAAGGACTCGACTGGAAATTTATCGCAATAACTCGCAAACGACTTGAATTTGGAGCCAGGGTCGGATCCAGGGGATATCGATTAGGGAGATCGACCCCCTCCTAAAACACACGAAATTAACTTTATTCGCCATGATTTTGTACAATTCGGAAAACAGCATTCATGATATAAGACCAGTTTTCCTTCCATTGTTTTGTCACAGCAGTGTTGTGAAGTATACTTCATCCCCTACACTAGCCAAGCCGTAATAAGACTTCCTACCAAATGTTACTGATATCGTCCCCCCTTAACCTTACTGGCTGGATCCGCCCCTGTTCGGAGCTTGTGATATAGCTCAGACTTGACTTCCAATGCATAACTCAAGCCCATCTTGAAGATGTATTTTTGACTGTATAAGGCGAATTTTCATGTGCGAATCGATGCCCGAAAGATTTTTGTTGAGATCAGCAATACATGTTTTCAATTCTGCAGCTTCAGCAAATTTAAGTAACCTTTCTGTTTGCCAGTGAGCGGATTTTGTGCTTTTTCAAGATTGCTCAAAATCTGTTGCACCTTCATGTTTTTATGAAGGTAACTGATTCGTATAGTGACAGAGGTGGAATTGAACTCTGTGGTTTTATGTAGAATTTCCAGCCACCGCTTTTTGAAAAACTTCTTTAACCAATGGCAAATCAAAAGAGGGGTAATTTTGAGCAGTTGACCCCCCAAACAATTATATAGTTTCTTTTTTAAAAATGAGTGCCATTTTCTTTGTCTCTTCAGCAGGCCCGTAACCAGGGGGTGAGCAGGGGGGCGAAACACCCGTAGATAAATTCCCCCTCCTGGAAAAATATGTTGGACATAATTTAAAAATATTGGACATAGTTCAAAAAATTTGGGCTCCACTCGGAAAACTCTTCGCCCCTCCTGGTGTCCCAATCTGGTTACGGGCCTGCTCTTCACTTTCTTTTTTAATGAAAGATTGCATAAAACAACATTTTTATCCTGCCTTTTGATTAAACTCCCAAACTCTGGTCGGTCTGTAGATCCGCCATTGTCTCCAGTTGAAACTGTTTTCGCTAAAGTGCGTCTACAAACTCGATTAGTGCGTTCAAAATCGTGTGTAAGTATCGCCACCGGACATCCAGTTGACACACATTGAAATTTTATGGTAGGTTTGGCAATGTGTCGACCTAAGATATAAAATGTTTATTAAAGTGACCAGTGGCACTTTTCTGCATACAAAAGCTTGATATGTGGCAAGAAAATTGCTTGGGTGTTGCTGAGTGATCGTCAACATTGCATAAAAACGTTACGTTACTTTGTTTGTTAATTTGCAAGTGATATTTTTTGTAAAGTTTAACTTATTTCGGCAAAATCGCGCAACTGCTCAAATTTCTTAGAACAGGCGAGGCCTTGCAACGCATTTTTTGTCAATTGGCAATCTGAAGAAAGTTTCTTTGCCCTTGTAACCAAATTAGATAAAGTGATAGCACGTTAAGTACTGGTTGCCTTAACCTCTAAACTTTAAAGTTTCAATGTTTTGTTTGTGGGTGTCCACATTAATGAAAAAACGGAAATAATGTCTTTATTTGCACGATAAGCAAGCTTGCTGTTACTGGTGTCTCAACACAACTTACGTTCCATTGACTTGATTCAGCGAAAAGACGCACAGCACCGCGCGCTACCACGCTCATAACGTGATCTCGAAAGTTGTTTTATCACCATGACATATGAAAAACAAAACTTGCTTTGGCATCTAGTGAAGAAAAAAGTTCAATGAAAAGCCCACGACCGAACAAAATAAACATTCATAATGTTTCAAAAATTCATGAAAAACAAACTGATGCAGTCAAGTAAAATCATGTCACAAATTCAACGAAATCACAACACAAAGTAATCAAGGGGTCGGTGGCTCAGACCCAACTATTTTTCAAAGGATAGTCCGAAATACAGGAGATCTCCACTATTTTATTGCACTTTTAGTTTTTCGTAATAAAGTACATCATCTTCAAACTTTTAACTGGGTAACTAACTTTGTTGATAAGGCAAACAAAGGCTGTGCAGTGATGGTATTTTCCTCCTCCAAATGTACCTCCTGTGTGTCCGATGGTAGTATTATAGTGACTGGGTTCAAAAGATCTTTGAAATACTCTCTCCATATGCCAAGGATGTTCTCCTCGCTGCTAAGTAAGACATTATTGTAGCCTTTGATGAATCTAGCCATATTGGATTTTTTGCCGCGAAGACGCCGGATGGTTTGCCAGAACACTGTGTTGGCTTGCCAGTAAATACAGTCTGGTTTATAGCCGAGATTCTCCAAAGATTGCATTTGGGGACTTTTTCACAGTAAAGGCTGCAGACTTTCGCGCCCCAGCGTACCGCGTGTGTTAAGAAGATCTGGCTTTGTTTTGAAGCGATGCCTGTTAACCACCTTCTTTGCTGCAATAGCATCATTCATCTCTTGGTTCCAACACGGGGTTACTTTTTGGCCATTTTTCGCCCCACCGAGTCTTTTCCATCCGCATACGTGAACAGCAGATACACCTGCCGCTCCAACTTCGCGTCCCCTGTGCATCCCAGGAGCTCACGGAACAATGATAATAGGCTACAAAGATCTTTCTTACATCTTTCTCCTCTGAGGGCCTTCCGCTTTATTTGGTAAGACCTCCTAGTGCTGCACGTTCGTGTGAGCTCTGCTGATTTTTCAAGATGTAAGTTGCAGACCACCAAGTGGTTATCAGGCGACAGTGTTGCACCTCCTGGACAATTATTCACCACTTATCGTGTCTATGACTAACCGATGAGGAAATGGTGCTGACCATAATTTGTAATGCAAGTGTCGTTGCTACGCGCAAATTAAGAAACTTTCAGTAAAGTTTTGGAGAAACAGGATGTTTATATTTTAGTGTTGATGGTCGCGGGAAGAGTAGAAAAACACGTAGTGAGACATGTTAAAAAATATGAAGCACTTCTTGTATTTTTTTTTAATTAAAGGAAATGTACCCCTATATATATTGATGAATATGATAGTCTCTGACTCTAAAGCATTGCAACTATTTTTAGTTCTGTGTATTAATGTGCGGCTTTAGCCTGACTTGCTCAAAAGTTGGAAACTTCGTCCATTACTTTCGCAACATCAGGGCGCATCATTTATTCGGTGATCATTACTCGAACCACCAAGCTTCTCTTAATGCGAATGTCTGTCTGCGCAGTTGAGGCGTGGCGAAAAAATCGATTTCTGAATTAAACTAAATATGTACCAATAAATTTGTAATCTTGACGTTCTAAGGAAGTTTTTTTGAAGTGAAAGTATTTTTACCAAGGTTTGGGGGTTTTAAGTGTTGCAAAAGCAACAGCTTTCGCATGATTCTAAAAGATACCCCCATCACAGCACCGATGAAGTTAAAGATACATTTGCCTCTTCCTTCAACCGCAGAAAGAATAAGGATCAGAGCTTAAGCGTAGCCACCATCCTGTGCGTGAATAGCGTATAAGCTCTGAAGCGCATTACCATTTTTCTTTGATCTAATAAATTCTTGAAATTTTGTGTGATAAGGATATCCGTAGCAAGACGTAAGGCAGAAGTTTACCTCAGTATAAATTCTTGAATATTAATCAGTATGCTTCACTACACAACGGCTTTCGTGGGTTGTTTGACTCCAGTACAGCTGGTCGCAGATCCACGATTCAGGCGAGAGTTGGTGGTTGAGAATGCCTACAGGGTCGAAAAGCGTTGAAACCTGGTAAAAGGTCAGGTGAGTGATTGTAAACTGCAGTACAATCCGAGCTGGCTAGTTTCAAAAGCTTTTGTTACAAGTAAAGGCTAATGAAATGTCATGTCGATCAACGAAATCTCGATCACATAAATTTTTGCAGGATTAATCTTAGCTTCCCTTAATCACATCAAAAAAACACCTCATTGCTAAAAGGTTGCTATTGCAATGACAAATGCAAGTGGGCGATACATTTGCTACTTTATTCATCTTATTCCATGATCATCTTTAAGTGTAACTGAAAAAAATTGAGTTATGCCTAGTAGAAATTGCGCCGACAAACTGTTGCCGGTTGTCAGATGTTGTCAACAAGTCGAAAACTGTTTCGTAAAACTATACTTGTCAAAAAATTCGCTATCAAAGAACGGTTCAGTTATCAGTAGAGCGTTCTCAAGTGCCTCTCATTTTACCTAATACTATTCCGGTTACAGCTGGAATGCGAGACACGTGCTATTTTAACAGAGGTTGTTCACAGGTAGGAGTTTTTAGAGCACGGTGAATAAGGTCATGCTACGGTTTTTATAGTGTAGAACTTTTCTTCAGTAACTTGACACTGTTGACTAACCTCATTTTCCTTTGCAGAACAAATAGGCAGCAAGCTGTTACCCCTTAATGAATTGAATTCCGCCTAAAGGTACTTTGGTATAGGTAGTTAAAACTAACACTTTTCGTCTTTCAAAGCTCTTCTGCTACTGCGTTACGGCGTTTTTTATTTGCCTGAAAGGGTGAAACTAAAAACTGATGAAGAGTTAAGCTGTTTAACCACGATCAGAAATGTTTATGCAACGCAGTAGGTGGTCAGGGTCTGTTATCATTTCTGTAAGCAGACAAACTCAAGCAAGACTATAAGCTTGACTGCCCATGGCGACGATTTGGAAAGAGTAAAGGCCAACAATGGAAGTCTTCCATGGATCACATCCAAAAGCAGTCGGATTGCACCTTGCTTGTCGACATTACAGTCTGCACGTTTATCACGATTCATGAAATTGTGTCAGAGCGAACCAATAGCACCGAGAGAGAAATGCATGAACAAAAATTTGAGCGTGGAGATTTTGTTTATATCAATGCGCCCTCTCCTATAGGCAAAACTGCAGTCAGCTATATGGCACTTTTAACAGTGTACGTACAACTGCTCCTTTTCTGCATCGCTTTATGCACCACTTTGCTATGGCTGGGGCGTTTTAATATACTTACGATTTGTCTGCAGGGTTCAAGTATAACTTATCAAGATCTTAACAACAAAGCCGCATTTCACGCAGTTGCTGTCACCGCGCATTCGTTCTGTTTGCAGACCATATATGCCACTAAAACAGGGGTTCTCAATTTCGAAGAAAACTACCAACTGTCGAAGACACTCGGCTGGACAGCCTAGGTCCTTTCTGTCTGCCCGGGATATCATTTTTCGGTTGCGATCAAAATTTAGAATATATCTTACATCAATAAATTCAAGGTCAATTCGTTTCGCAACCAGTACCCGTTATGCAAAAATAGAATCGTTTTCATACCCCTAGCAGCAACAAGTAGTCTCGTGCCTAAATGTCCGCGTAAGTACTTACACAAAATCCCAGTCAGATTTTGTGCTGAAGGTACAAAAATGTCTGAAGATATAAAGCAAAATTTTGCATGAGAAGTTTTACCACTGGGTAAGTAATAGGAACATGCTATAACCTGACAAAGAAGTTCATATTACCAGAAGTCCCTTTCCCACACTCAGGGGTGCGAACACCCCCGTTACGAACAGCAGTCCCGAAAGATGCTTGCAATCATTTCCAAATCAGTTCGCGTGGAAAGTTGCTAAACTATTGGAGAACTTAGACATGGTATAGGTTTAAAACTGATCTCCCAAAAGTTCATTATATTTAAAAACTGGGCAAAGCTAAAAAACATTTATGACTTTCCATTGATGCAAACAAAATCGTAAGCTTGTTTGTCTGCTATTGTAACGCTCTATTTGTGAAATTATATTCCCTAAATCAATGCTGCGCGCAACTGCTTCGTCGAAAGACGATACACGCAGATGAAGGCTCTTAATAAAAGGTCTGGAACTGTAAAAACACAAGGCAAGGTGGTGATAAATCAAACCGAAACAAGAAGGTCGAGGTCGTTAGGTATTTGATTAACATCTAATAACGCAGAAAAATATGTTTTGATAAAAAGTTAAAAACGGTTAAGTCAGATGGAAAACCAACGGCTTGTTTTTACTTATACAACGGTTTTATATTTGGAGCAAATCTGATTCTCTGAAAAACATTCGAGTGCTCTTTTTTCCCTTTAAGATTCCCAGTACAAGCTAGCATAGGTGTAGCCAGGGGGCCAAAGGGGCCATAGCCCCCCAAATTTTTAGAAAATATAATCATTTTGTGCTTTGAGAGGCGTTTTTCCAAACAAAATAGGGTTATTCGCCTAAAATCAAACATTTTGGTCCCCCAATTTTTTGCCCCTCTCCACATTTCTGGGCTGGCTACGCCACTGCAAGCTAGCCTGATATGCTTGGGGAACAGTTGAGTTTATCCTAGTCGCGCTGGAAGAGCAGGCAGTGCTATTCATTCAAAATTACATTTACTTTAAAAAACTTTTCGAAATAGCCCATGAAAAATTACTGCTTTATTTGAAGAAATTTCTGCAGCTGTGGTAAAGTTTTTCATCGTCGATCTTGAGCACTACGTATGTCAAAATGATTGGTAGTGACAAAGTGAATAGCACCAGCAATTCAGCGGGAGCTGTAAAGTGTATGCTAAGCGCTTATGACGTACTCTCGTTACAAAACTTCCTCGATTGTTGGATTAGTCGTATTCATGCTATTTAGAGACTAATTTGTTACGTACATTTTCGTAATTATGTTGCCAGAGTGCAATTATTGTAAACAGTTACGCGCTACGGATGTTGCTGTTTGTAAAATGAGTAAAGGAAAAAGGCTGAAACACTGTATAAATGAAGTTTTAAAGGGTTAAAATCAATGGTTAAAAGTAGACACAATCTTTCGAAAGAGGACCTACAATTCCAGTGGATACCTCGAAAAAAAACGGGATATAAAATATAGGTGTTGCAAACGACGATTTGGTTTAAAGCTGATTTGTAAGTCGTGACCTCCAGGTTTTGTTCCCACTGCCAAATCCACCCGTCAGCGAATGCCGATTGGTTATAAAGAAAACTGGAAGTCCTGTCCCACGACAAGCGGCTGTAATTGGTGCCAGCGTATTTCCTGACTTTGCCGGCATCAAAACATCCATTGCCAACCTCTCTGTTAAATTGCGTTTAAAAATCAACCGCCTCGGGCAGCAATCAAAGCCTTGGCTGGCGAGAATGACTAGACATTGGGGTGAAGCCATGCCACGATAGTATAGTGACTGCAGACGCTCAATATGTCCGCAATATGCCAATCAAGGTTGTCCTTGAAGAATAAAGGTTTTGGGCTAGCCTGACATAGGTCACGATACGCAAGCTTTATGACATTTGGCCAATCAACTTCCTCTAACAACAGCGACATTGAAAGTGAATGAAGGGCTTCAAGGGGTTGGCAAGGTCAGTGCTGCTGCCCTATATTTAGCCTTTGTTCGAGCAGTCACCTCACTGAAGTTTAATTTCAGTGTAATTTTAAGCTTGTTTAACGACATCTGGAGCAGTGAAATAGCAACTGCTCAGTAAATATTTTTGAAATAATCGTACAAGTAGTTCATGGTATAATGAGGCGTATATAAATCTGTCACGCTATAAAGGCATTTATGGAGTGTTACCGAGTAACATCGAGTTGAAAAGTAGCCACGACACAAAGTAATTCGATTTTTATTGCCGTGGTCAGGTTTGACCAGCTGTGGTTTCCTCCCGATTTCCCCACACATTTTGCGTTGAGTTTAAATGATGAACGAATGTAAACGCTTTGATTAAACGGTCATTTTCATCTACATTACTGTTTATTAGCTTGAACTGTGGAAGAGATGGCTTTGTAGGTGTAGATCCTCAAGATTGGATACAGTTTTTTGCAAACTCTATTCAAGTGAAGCAAAGTATATGGCGAACCGAAATTTTAGCGTGCAATAAAGATATGATCTTGCAAATCATGGTCTTATTATTTGTATCTTTAGGATAGATGCTTCCATGAATGGAGCTGACTTCTCAGCGAGATAGATTTTAGCAATATTCCCTTGCATTTAACGAAGAATTGGAAAGCAAACTGGAATATCCCACTGATCGCACACATTATAGCAAAGATCAACAAGAAAAATAATACACAGACCAAGACCAAGGTCATGAAAAACTGGTTAATTTCGTGAAAGTGCTTTTCAGTTAAATTCTGTTGGGTTTTCAGGTCGGAAACAGAGAAATACGTAAAAAGTATATGTTCATATTTTCGTCAATGGTTCTGTTTTGGTCATCACCGCATCACTAACGTGATTTTGATGCGACAAACCGGAATGTTGGACAAGTTAAGTTGTGAAACTGTCAATCATTATTCAAGCTGACAAAAGCTGCCAAACATTTAGCCAAAAATAAACTGAAAAGCATGAAAAACATCGCGTTTTTGTAATGAATATCAATATCATTTTTTCGGACAAAGTTTAGATGTTTCATCCCGCAATTGTCGCCACAACCTTAACATTTTTTCCGTGCTTACAGTCGCTCTGGTTTTCTGGAACAAACAACTAACTGAACCGGACTGGAGCCCAAAAGCTGGGACGTTGGATCATCTTAAGCATCATTGTAAAATCATAAAAGAACAAAAGTCATATACCTGGTTTACCTACGCAATAGAAAAATAACTTTGTTAAGGTTAGCTGTGACAACATTGTTAAAGTGCACTGATGAGGTTAGGAAGAAACTTGGTGTGGTTATATGCAGAAAACCAGTTCTGGCCATCTGTTTGAATAGCAGAGCTTGCGCTGTTTGAACCGTTGCTCCCACGAACAGATAAATACGTTATCCAAGTACAGGCCGTAATCCGGAGCTAGAGCTTTCGATTGTCCCAATCTCCGATGGTGTTAGAAGAGGTGGGCAGAAAGCGATGAGTACCTCAAGCGATGCTAATTGGTGTGTACAACGGAATGGAAAGATGTGCGACACAAAACATTTTTATTACGTGTTTCTTCGTGATTGCTCTGAATGTCACGTAGTTTTGTTTCTATCAGGTATATTTTTTATTTTACTCGCCGTAAATAAGCAAAGGCTGGCCGGTAACATTCTCATACCTTCTACGCATTGACAAAAGTTGTCGTTAGGTTTGAAGTGGATTTCCGTAACTGCCATGAAAACTTTCAACACGTAGTATTACCATCTATAGCATGAAACACAAGCATACCGACAGGGAAAGGCTTAAGAGGCTTCGTCTTTTCCAAAAGTCTGGTTTCACCACTACCTTCTCAGTGCTCAAATTGCTTTTGGTCCTCTGAATGTTCCCCCAAAAAGGGCAAATTCTTTACTAGAAGTGCAGATTTGCGCCGTCAAGTACATCCCAAATAAGCTTGTGTGCTGCCTTCGTCATCATCACTGGATCGGTGCACAAATCAAAAAGCTGCATGAGACATTTGATACTCGCCAAGCGCGTGTCAAATCACAAATAACACTGCGGGACTACAACGCAGTCATCAGCACCCATGCTTTCTTGGCTCGTTGGAGCTTGAGACTCCTGACGCAGGTACTCTTTCAAAGTTTGTAAACAGCTTTCAAATTTGTGTAAAACACCAAATGTCTTTAGCTTTAGTCGATTTTAAGCTAATTGGTAATTTTCAGAAACTTTCCTGCCATTCTGAGTCCATAAAGGTGAAAAATATGGTATAGCAAAACCAGTCTTAGTTTTATTTGCTCTTGAAAACTGTAACGCTACCCTGTTCCTGAACATTAATACCTAATCGCTAATTTCAGTGATGGCAAAACTAATCCACATTTGAAGAAAAAAATGAAAAGCTTCCAGTTTTTAGCATGGCCGTGTAAGTTGATATAACACATCGCAATGAAAAAGTAAGATTTTGGATGGCGGTTCGATTATTAGATTTTGAATTGTTACATTAAACAAACTTGAATCATGTTACAAAACTATTCGTAATTAGTCCTTGTGAATGTTTTCGCTTGTTTACTTTGTTTCTTTATAAGAAAATCTTGTACCTTTATTGAATGAGGGCAGCGTTCTCATTGCAACTGACCGTCCAGAAGCTTTACACCAGAGCACTATATCAGTTGTTGCTGAATTGAGGTTGCAGAGCCAGGGATAACAAGTTGGTTCAGAACTTCTTTTACAGATCCATTGCCTGCGCCCATGCGATTTAGTATAGTGGTCCCCAAACACCAGGCCGCGGATCGGTACCGGGCAGCGGATCAGTTGGTACCAGGCCGCCAAATTAGCGAGAACACAAATATGCAGCAGCCTTATCTGGTGGTTCAAATTGGTAACTTCATTTCAGCTGTTGAAAAATAACAACCATCGTGGAGTACTCCCGGGCCACGGTAAAATGGTCAAGCGTTGACCGATGCGTGTGTATAAAAAGGTTGGGGGCCACTGGTTTAGTATATCTAGCAATCGAACTTGTGAAGACTGAACTACTGAATTTTCGAATCTTAAAGTACAGTATAGCCATGTTCCAGGAGCAGATTCACTTGTTTGATCAAAAGTTTACGCGTTAGGGCAAAGAAGGAAGTCGGGCAGATTGTGACGATTGTATTACTTAACTTACTGTAATTTTTCAAAGCTGTGAATTTTCGCAATTAAATTATTTCTCTACAGCTCCACTGTGACCACAGCTGATTACCAGCTGTTTTGAAGTGCAGCACAAAGCTTTTAGTGAAAGTGAAATTGCCTTGCAGCGATGGACTTTTGCTATTGCTCCATAAGAAAACGTCTTGTATTTGTTTCCAAACAATACCGGGCACCTACACCGCACAACAAAGCAGCGAACGGCTTCTCATATTGCGTAAGCACCAAGACATTGTTTCTGCAAGTGTTTGGCTCACCTTTTCACCAAACAGCATCAAATCGTTACTGTTACCGCAAACGCCTTTGATTAGGTCTCGTGCAGACTCAGTTGGGGGAACATTATCTTCCATATGTCAAGCGAACGGCGTTTTTCATGCTCAAACTTTAGTTTACCAACATTTTCGTAAAAGGTTTTGCTACTTTAAATGCTCCAAGTGTCCCCAAATCAACAGCGTTTTGAGATACTGCAAAAACAAGAGTTGTCAAATTTGGCAAAAAACGTGAGCTGAAGACCATCGCTCCATCAACTTAGAGTTGTGATGCTTTTCTTCTTTTTAGTATGATGTACACAGCAGGTGATTCTGTGATGAAACAATCCACACACAGTTTTAGCAAGGTCTTCTTTCTGTTTGGAACATCATGAGTATTATTTGCAGAAGTTACTTTCGAGCATAAACTTTTTTACGTTTGTGCGAAATGGGGATGCTTCTACGACGTTGCCAGTTTTTTGAAAAGCAATGTCGGAGGCTTTTTCTAGATTTCACACAACGTTCAATTTGATAAGTGATTCATCTTCGTAGTTTTCTCTCTCTGATTACAGCCCAGTGCAAGTGATCCGCTGAGAATGCTTTCGATTGTTGTGCCTCTAATTTTCTGTATAAAATCGTTTTCCATTATGCACAGGTTATGTTACAGAGTGTAGGATACCACTGTAAAACGTTTCAATTGCTTTTACTGTTTATTTCATAATACAAAGGAAAAAACGATATAAATTGCCACAATCACAACATGACTTTGTAACCTTCGGATAAATTTGCGCTTGCATCCCTAAGTGAAAAATTCAAACATTCAGTGACACACTATGTTCACTTACGTTCCATAATCTGCAAAGAAAAACGTTTCGTCCCATTCAGTAACTTTACTCAAAATAATTTCCAAAATAAGATTTGATATAAAAGGCCTAATTTTAAGGAGGATTCAGCGCACTTGGCTTTATCTGCAGATGTTGCTGTGGTGGTTTGTTTAGGAGAATACCTCTTTTTGAAATTCAGTGCATCCATTAAAAAATTTCTAAGGCATGCTTTTCTAAAGTGGTTACGCTGCCAGATGCAAAGCACGATTAAGAGAGCAGGAAACAAATTTAATTCCTTGTGGGTCGTTACTTCGGTGGCTGGTTATTTTCAACCGCCCTGAGAATTTACGAATCATTACTGAAAACGTAAAGCGATACTCGAAGAAAACTTGGAAAAAATCGTGATTGATCTCAACCAGTCAAATGTGCATTTCTTTGGAAGTGTTCAAACTCAAAACACTGTGACCACAAGAGGCGCTTCACAGTTTCCTTCAGAGTTTGAAGACCTGTGTTCCAATGACATGACGCAGTTTGATTGGTATACCACGAAACCGTACCCAAGATCAGATGACTCGTAGAGCATGGCGAAAGCGATGTCCGCATCAGATTGGCAAAGGGGGCCGGTACTGAGAGAATTCGGATGGCATGTGAGAATCCGAAGCAGACTTGACAAAGCAACGAGCCGCTACTCTTAAGTGAAGCCTGCTGAATATCTGGAAGGCCTACGACGAAATGCTCGATTGGAATGAACAACTGGTTCAAACCTGAACTGACATCGTATCGAGGAAGATCAGGGCAGTGAGAGAAGCTCTTTTCTTATGCAACAATAAGAAAAAACAACTTCACGCTCGTGAATGTTTTCGAAGACAGAAATTCTTGTCATGCTCTTTTGCTAATTTAAGTTATTATCAGCACCGTTGAGACGCATCACCAGGAAGGTTATGATGGTACTTTGGCTAACATCCCAAACTGCAGCACTCAAATTTTATTCTTTTTTTCTCCAAAATGTTTCTCTGTAAATAAATCATCACCAAACGCTTTTGATATTGGAATGTGTTCAAGGTTCTCCTTGAAAGTGAAAATGGTTAGGTTGTGTATAATTATCCTTTTCCTGACATCTCTCTCCAGCTCCAAATATACAAAAGTTTTTCTTCAAGGCTCTTGTGCAGAACAAAAGCAATTCACCAAGGCGGTCCAACACCAGTGTTTTCATGGCATTATCTGAGACACTGACATAAAGATTCGAACGTGGGAAGTACAAGTCCTCCCTGACACACGGATTGGTGGAGTAAAAGAGTCTCTTGCTTAGAGACTGGTTCGATTCCCTACGGGACCAGTTGCCGACGACTTGCAAAAAATACTGCAGGCCAGTGCTCGATGTTGATTCATAAACGACGAGACCGACTCTCGTGCACCAAACATGGGTGGCGAGAATAAAAATTATTTGCTTCAAAATAAAAGTTTCACAAATTTTACCTAGGAGGTCCCATCAAATTGTCAATTCACTTCTGTCGCCCATTATTGTTGATAAACGTAGTGCAGTTTTAATACCCAGTATGTTTTAAAAGTTTTTTTATTCAAAGTGGATACGTATACTTTGCACTTTTGCTAAAAGCAGACTCAGGCATTTTGGTGTATGAAAAATCACGTCCTATTTTGAGAACTGTCACAAAATAGTGAGGCTAAAATTCAAGTTCTATTTTGAGATCGGTCCAAATTTGTCTCACAAAAGAAAGTTATTTATGTGTGCGCAGATAGTTGAAAAACAATGAAATAAAAATGTTGCGTTGTTGCGAAAGAAATACATATCTTCAACAATCTTTCGATTTTCTTTCAGGGGCAGTGATGTTAGTATGCAAATCACCAGACACCAAAGAAGGTAAAACCTGCTTGCAGAATGTTTACACGGTATGTACAGTTGAGACAGACAGGACAACTAGAACACATCAAGAGCTCACCCAAGGAACGCCATTTGGATAACGAACTGGAATGATATAGAGTGATGATCGTTTTCCAAATTTTTTATATTCTCGTGCTCTTGCAACTTGCCACTGTCCTGATACCACATTCAATATGTGTTAACAAATAAGGCGTTCCAGCGTCTGCATTCAACCTTTGAATTACCAGAAGCATTCGTGCGATTATCGTTAACCCATATTTTGGTTTTTGATCTTTGAACGTACTGTATGTTTGCTGATACTTGGTCCAACGCTTGCAAAAGCTGCATTGCACAAAGTAATAAGTTTTTTCAGATCAAACTTTCAAATTTTTCTGTTTAAAAGAAACATGAAGTGCAGGTTGACCGCAAGGGCAAGTCCAGCATCATGTGCAGTCAGATGAAAATATTCCTGCGTTATGCTCACCTCCCAGACAAAGATGAAATGACTCGAGAAACTTTAAATAACAAAGTCAGCTTAAGTATGTACTTTCCACAATGGGTGTAAGCAAGGAATTGATCAGCAAATTTTTAATAGGAAATCGATTTCACGTAAAATTACGCATCCTCAGTCCTTATTCAAATAGAATCAAAGTCAGCTTGTTTCAGCTTTCTCTTCAAAAACACAGTTCTGGCAAAATCTGGCTGCTGAAATTTCGCAATTTGCCAGAGCACATTGCAATAAAATTGCTTTGTTTATTCAGCGTAGCCCCTTTTGATTTAGTTTTTTTCCCAGATGCATTTGAACTGCAAGCTGCTCAACTGATAGATTTGGAGTTGGATGTTTTTCAAAACAGTCAAATTCTTCATCGGCAACACTGCATTCAACATTCAAGCACCCTAAAGCTACCCAACTCTGTAAATACAGAATAAACTGATATAATTGAAGGACAAATTATATTATTGAGAAAATTATTTGTCGCATAGTTGGTGTTCAAACTTTATTTGCAAAAAGCACGTTTTTGTGGCATTTCAAAAAACAGACCAATCAGCGAAGGGATGTTTGATGGTTTGCTACTTATAATTGCCTAATTACCAAAAATTCTATATTGAGAAGAGAGGGCAAGTGGTACAATAAATTTTCGCTATTGTGTATGTACAAAACAATGACAACCTATCTTTATTTTGATAATCTTAAATTCGACATTTTCGATGCAACGGTCTTTAGTCTTAGTGCCTACTTATCATGTACTTTGCACTGGTAGATTTTCACGTGTCCGCTGACACCTCGGTGCAAAACTGATTTCTGGTTTTCTAATTTCTACTCATGTTCCTCTGCACTAAACTGATTTCCCACTGCTCTTGTTCTCACATTATAGCACTAAAAATGCCATGGCATCACAGTTTGGGAGTGATTAAAAGTAAAATATAATCGTTATCATTTCAACAAGTATTCGAATGTTTTCAGTAGCTTTAAACTTAACTTTGGTTTGCTAAAATGGAAGTAAGTCATTCAATGTGACACCCTCGTAAAGATAGTGACATCATGTTTGGCCCGGTGAGGCATTTCGGTTGGACATAGCTGCTTTAGACAAATACGGACATTTATGGGTCACCTAAAACCTGCTCTCTCTCTTGGTCTGCCGCCTTGGCGTGGTGTGAGAGCTTGCGTACCTCTGTGACCCTTTGAGCTATGCTGGCGGGAGTTTCACTCCTAGGACGGTCACCCATGCCGGACAGGTCATGGGGGAGAGGTCAGACAAAACGCAGACTGCAAATAGTCCTCCCGTCAGCGGGGGAAGGCTGCTTCAGTGATAGCGTGTCACTAACATTGTGGTGATGTCGGTACACTGCTGCAGCTGAATATTCAGAAAGGTCTCTTGTATCTCTGCCTATCTCAGTATTCGTTAGACCTGTGAAACATACGAAAGAAATGTACTTAAAGTATTTTTTCTTGAACAATGTTTTTACCTCAGCGAAAGCTTTGACAAATATAAAACTTTTATTCGGTTTTTACAACAAAAACATGCTGACATAAAAATGTTCCTCTTCACAAAACAGCGGTGACAAAACCAGAACCGTGCAGAGGTGTGATAAATCATAGTCCGTAATGAGGCGTACCAAATCTAGGTCGTTTTTCACTGGTGTTTTTGTGTGTATATTTACTTCAAAAGATTTAAAAACACTTCCGATTTTCCTCTTTTCAAAATACTTTTACGAACCTTGCATGTTACGCTAACCTGCACCTTCTTCCCATATCCCTGGATCAGTGGTCATTCTGGATGATAAATAGTTATTCAGCTGCTGAATACTATACTACAGTAATTGCAAGCCCTTACCATGCAATGAACTCTGGTGGCTGTTTAGCTGAACATTAAACTTAAAGATCATTGCAAAGAAATTTTTTTTTCTAAAACTAGGTGAAAAGCTAATTTGCATTTGAATATCTGACTGCACACTCTTACGTTGTCAGTGTAAAATTTTTTCTCCATAAGCACAAAGCGCCTTGCGCAAAAATTTTTCTCCATAAACACGTAATCGCATCAGGGCCATTTAGAAAACAAAAACTCGAAGAAAGTCGTTGGCAACCTGTTCAGGCTGGATGCACGGCGGGAGAAAATGGTAAAGGGTTTGGCGGCGGCTGCATGCTCACAACCCGTGCAGTTTTGACGCTTTTCAGCACAAAAGAAACGGAATTTTCTCATTTCAACGATTGAGCGTAAAATAACAACTTGTGTATGGTCCAAACGTCAGATTAATTGCGACAACAGACCAGCTCATATTTGGGGATATACTGCATTTGAAGCAATCACCATAGTTTATACCAGGGGTGGGGAACCTATTTACTATCACGGGCCGCATAAACTGTGGATTATCGCTGGCGGGACGCAAATAACAATTGATTTTATCCTAACATTCTACCTTTATCTTTCTACGAGGGATAGAGCTTCTTATGACATACTATCTTGGGTGATAGAGGTCTCTGACTTGCTGTCTAAGTACCTGCTTATCACGGAGCTTCGTTTTGACGCGATCTTGTACTCTAAATTGGGTAACGAAAATTCTGATGCGGGCCGTATCAAATATTCACGCGGGCGGCATTTGTCCTGTGGGCCGCAGGTTCCCCACCCCTGGTTTATACAGTGGTGGGATTCAAATTTTTTTAAAACAGGTTCTCTCACTATAGGACTCATTAACAACAGGTTCTCTCATTATCACAGTCTCCAGCTGAAATCCTACCAGCTGCAGTAGTGTCTGCCTATATGGAAAAGTAAACAAAACCAGCTGGCAGCTGTTGCCGTAGGTGTAGCCTTTGTAGCGGCCCTCTTGTTCGAACGAGATTTTAGTCAAACCTGATTTTGGTCTTGTTTTTCACGATTAAAAGTTAATAACAGGTCTATGAGAGGTTTGCCAAAATAAGTTATAAGTAAAAGGTGTTCATAGGGAAAACTGACAACCTCTGACTTAAGCCAACAACCCTTTTTCGAGATTAAAGAAATTCCAAGAACTGGTTCTTGCGCACCGGTCGAATCCCATCACTGAGTTTATAGGATTTGCTGATCAGACCAAACCTCAAAGGTTGCTTGTTCTTCACAGTTCACATGGTGCTTGACTACAACCTGTACATTGTAAAAACAGTGAGATAAAATTTTGACTGATTTTTCGGAATGCGTGAGTTCTCCCATCCCGGAAACTAAATGTGTATGCCAATCTGCTCATACACAATCTCAACACTTCGCTCATAATCTGCTTAAATTTGGTCATGCTAACCAAAGCTTCAACAAGGGGCACTCGGCAAGACAAAGTAGAGTGTTTTGGTGTCACGACATCTCGTATTCGTCCTCGCTGTAATGATGTACAGTCAAACACTTGAACTCATCTGCTTGTAAAACTGCCCGCTTTGGGTTGGAACAAAACAAGTTAAGCAGCTGACGGCACCTGTCGTTTTACCTTTGACTCTTTGCAAGCATGTTATATTTGCTCTTCAGAAGTGATGATAAATGGGCCTGGACTGATTTTTCAATCATTAAACGTGGACGATAGTCTCTGCAACCAAAGTTCAAACCTGGCTATTACACCTAAACTGTTTTTTAGGCCTCCATTAAAGTACCAAGTCCAACGTCACACGACGGCTTTGAAAAAACTTACAGTATATAGCAAATGTACAGATAAAATTCGTACATTTTCGCGATAAACGCATTTGGCGAGATTTGCTGTACTAAGAAATCTCACTTAAACGCATATTGACAAAAACAAGCATGCAACCGAACCCGCCACAGCTAAGCCACTCAACTAATGAAGCTGCCTCAGTGGAACTGACCCTGGTGAACCTGTGTGTTGGCACAACTGGGTTTGCTATTTTCACTTGTCAGGATCCTGATTTCAAAGAACCTTTCATCGTATCCCTCGTAAATATGCAAAGAGAGACAAGCTGTCTGAAAACAGAGTTGGCATTCTGTGAAAACACTTGCAATTCCGGAATTGTAGCATGTTACTTTTTTGATTTATTCGACTGCTGTAGTAATGTTTCTTAAGTTTTTGCTTCTAACTGTCGAACAATTGGCTGGATACGGTAACAAATTATGCGCATTCAATACAGTCTAAGTCTAAGGTATGCTAACCCTGTAAATCCAGATAAAATTTTCGTTCAAACGTCCGGCTACAACGCAGCGCGGAGCAAATGCAGAAAACATCAAATTTTCTGTTACAGCAAAAGTTTGTATGTATTTACAGCATTAAATCAATTACACAAACAAGTTTCACACCATGAGAAAAGTTTCTTTTGACAAAACGGAGTTTACTCCAACAAAACAAACAAAAACAGATTTTACACAAAAAATAAGCACGTTCTATAGGCCAAGACCTTTCGACAACCTGATTATATTGTTCTTAAAGAGAACATTTGCGTTTATATTTTATCATAATGCAATGTAACTTAGTGCAGTGGTTCTCAACCTGTTTTGGCCCATGGGCCATCTTTTTTAAAAGTTATCCAATGGAACAATTTGCTATGTTGACAATCTCATGAACAACTTGTCGAAACTTTATTGCACGTAGGTCAGTGAACTCAAGGGCATGTTCAGTCAAGGATTTACAGATCTCTCTGTGGACCACTAGAAATTCCAGGTGGACCACCGGTGGTCCACCTGGACCACGTTGAGAATCATTGACTTAGTGTGTCAGTTTGGGGCAAGGTTTACTCATTTGTAGTGTGTTACTTTCGATGATTTTTGACTTGGAACGTTTTCCAAGGACATCATAGGTTTTTATATTTTTTATTCTTGCAGAAACATTTGCTTGCTTTGCATTTGACTCCTCGAGCAGACCAACTAAGCGAACGCAGCGGTATACTGTGCATCATACTTTTCGCCTTTTTGCAATGGTCTAAACAAGCTATGTCCAACCCGCGAGCCGCATGCGGCCCAGAAGGTTTTGTGCAGCCCAGTTTAGGTTTTAGCTACAGTGAAAGCATCCTACATACTGTCAACCAGTTCTTNTTTTGATAATCTTGAATTTGACATTTTTGATGCAGGCNGTCTCAGTAGCCCTCAGTGCCACTTTAACACGTCTGTTACCATGGAAGTTAGGATTCGAACGCATTTAGTACATTACCTTCAGCTAAATTTAGTTTGCTAAGATCAAAGTAAGCCATTCAATATCTGGCCCTCTCTAATATGTCACTCATTATGCGGCCCTGGTTAAGATAGTGTCATAATTTTTGGCTCAGTAAACCATTTGGGTTGGACATAGCTGATCTAAACAAACAAACAATGAACTTGAGTATCGGCCACGAGAAGAAACGGTTTGTTTGAATGGAAGGTCGATTGCATACACGTTATTCAATTTCGTAGTTTTTATCACGAGAGTCAAAGAAGGCGTTGGAACTTGCTTATGCACATCACAAAAAAACTCGTAGTTCTAACTCCATCCACGTACTGTAGTCAATACTAGCAGGCTCTACTGGCGGTAAAACATAATTAAAGTGTTGTTTATCTAAGTTCTGGCGTCTTCGAAGCAGAAAGACTTGTACTGTAGTATTGCGGACAAGCTTAGTTAATATTGAACTTGGAAAGTTTTTGTGCATAATTAGCATTGCTACTAAATTTAAAGATATACTGTGTCTTAGCCTTGAAACGATAATGTGCTGCGGAATTTTTTTGTTTCAGCCTACGGCAAAAGCCTTAGAGAACCTTTAGATCAGGAACATATCCACACTTGCTTGAAACAGCGATTCATGTCTCAAAATATCACTCAAGCGAAGCAGTTCGTTGGATACCGTAAATAGTACAAGAAATTTATGAGGATACAATATTGAATTTGAAGAGAATGGTGTCGTGACTTTGAAATAAAAACACCTTATTCGACACGGTTAAAATCGAGAAGTTTCATATGGTTTGGAATGTGTCTATTTTCCTTCTTCGAACGATGCATTTGTCGTCAAAATTCTCAACGGAAGAATTTTGTCTTGTTGGTCATTAACTGTATGAAAGAAACTACTCTCGGACAGCGTGGCAAGCTGTCGAAACACGTTCACCTTGAAATCTAGCAGTGCTTTGTAAGTTTCTTAAAATCGAAAGGCACCGAGCATGACTGCAATAGCAAAAACCTTGCACCGTGTCTTTATTTCAAACGCAGTACAACTTTTACCTGATGATAAAAATGGTGTAAACTACAGTATTTCAAAAAACTTTTCGCTTCAATTCAAGTCCCTGCTCATAGCGTAGATGTTTTCTGTGGGGCAGATAGGATTGTTGTGACCTGTGCAAACTATAGGTGCAGCATCAGATTTTGCTGAACAATTACGTTCACTTATAGGTGGTTGGCAGCAAGTAGCAATCAGTCAATGTATTTTCAACAAAATAGTGGATGTACAACTATAACATGCATATGAGTAATTGTATAGAGAATATTTAACAAGACACTTGCACTCACAGACAATATTTTGTTGGCTCTTTGGTAAGTGTGTTACTTAAGTCGCTCGAACACAAGACTGCTTGATTTTGAAGATATATTTTCTAACGGCTGTACTGAAAATCGAAAATAAAACTAAGGTGAGTTTGCCAAGCAGAGAAAATAATACATCCTGGAATAAATTAACAGTTAGCCTTGCTAACCAAGATTAGAAAAAAGTCATTTTATTATTGCATCAGGCTGTCCCGTAACCACCTGAAACTTTCAGGGGGGGAAATGGTTGCAACCTGTTTCACCTAACAACTAAGGACTTATTGTCGATTTCACAATGTTTTTGAAAATTTCGTGGGAGGCAATTGTAGGGTTGCTCCTCCTGATTGTGGGCCCGGCGTCAGATCTTTAGCTACGCTGCGTGCAGAGCGTCAAACAACTTAGTTTCGTTAACGTTTAGACAACTACGAACGAAAGGTACGTTGTATTCATGCATTTTTGCTCAAACCATGAAATAACAAATATGTAATTAAAAGAACAAAGGCCAAAACACCACAGAAGAAAAAAATAATTGGGTGCTAATAAAAAATAAATATGGAAAACACACGAGTACTTAGGAATTATGCAAATTGGTGTGAACTACATATTTGAGACACAAAAAGGTTGGCGAAAGACCTTGTGTGTCAACCACTCAGCCAGTCCGATGAAACTCATTTATTCTATACCTGATCTAATCGCCATTATTCATATTTTATTTTCCTCACAGTTGCACACTGTAGTGCAACATGTTTTTTCGTGAAATGGCCCACACAAATTCTTTCAGCTCATATCATCGTATTCACCATATCAGTCTCTTTTTAGTTCCAGATTGATGTTCTTCATCGGGCATGCCTGAATTCCACATTACAATTCCACCAACCCGCGAATGAGATGCCGGAAATACTGCAAGCAAACACGAGGTGAGCATTAGCCTATTAATCTTCAAGCTTTCGGTAGAAAAATGTTTACGTAACAGCTAATGTCTGTATCAAACAATGCCTTGGGTCAGATAGGAAGGTTTTTCAAAAGATTTACTTCAGACTATAGCCTTTCATTTGATTTTCCAAAAAGCGTTTTGATTTTTGTAATGAAATAACACCCAACTGCAAAGACATTAACCTTTGTTCAGAACATGGGCGACATTGGGCGTCGGAAGGGGGCCAGGGGGAGTTGGCCATCTCTTTGGATTTTGAAATTTCCAGCAAAAAAAGGTTGCTTTCTTAGTTTCGAGTGGGAAAAATCAAAAAAATCCATTTTCACCACTTTTGGTCCCCCCTACAAAAATTTAGGAAAAACCCTAGTGGCTCCCCCCTTTCAAAAAATCCTTCCGACGCCCATGTTTCAGAAGTTGTTTTCAGGCTTTGTTGTTTTTCATTAAGCTGACAACTTTCAAATGCCAAGTCATCAGAGTTTTATTTTGTGCTCTTTCAGTAACATACTTGTGTCAGTTAAGTCAAACCTCTGCGATGCTGAAAGTCAACGGACCATAATAACTACGCTCAGGTTCCTTGACATTTTTGTTTATTTTCAGTTTCACGCAACTTTCGAAGTCGTCATGTGAGAGACAAAGCTACGTTCTAAGAATCGCTGTCCATCTGCTTTAAGTTTGAAAATAAACAACATGTTTGATGAACACATCCCTGGCAGATCTTGTGTCAATTCTTGGCAGTTGCTGCCCTCCAAACTGACCGCTGAGCCTCTTAGAATGGTAGCTTTTTTCCAGAAAAGGCCCTTCTGTTTCCGACCTCTCACTTCTTGTCACTCAAAATAATTACCGTCCTCCTGCCTGTTGATTGCCATCCGTCTGCCTCCAGACAAAATGCCAAGTCCGGATCTGCCTGTACGACCGTAGCTCAGGATGCGTTGCAAACGTCTTTTCTCATTAAAGGGAAAGCATTCTTCATAAGTCATCAAAATTCAATTTCAGAACCTTTTGGAATCTGCTAGGCCCTTTTCATTTCTGCATAAACGGAGGAGTTATTCTTCTAACAGCCTAGTTCATTAGTCATGATGAATAGGAAAAAACAAGTTTGCCTCATACGAGCATATTTTCACAAAGTTTATTGAAGTGTCTGTTGATTGTGCCCATCTTATGACATTTACAAGTTCGGTTCATTATTTTGCAAGGTACTTAACGTCGTCAAAAAGCTTCACAGCAGAACTTCAGAACGTTTGATGCTTAGAGGATGACAATAGCGAATGCGGCATGAAGCCCCTCACCAACATGAGCAAATTATTCTAGTTTAATGACCTGCTCTTCAGGTATCTCGCTATCGTGTAAGAGAAATGTAGCCGTGAGCACTGGTGTAGCTGGCGGCAAACATTTTCTACCACCTCGTTTGAAGGAGGAACATCTCCTCTTACTTTTTCATGTAGAAGCAAAATATTGACGCTTTTGTGGTTATTTTTATGAATTTCTCAACAGACGAAATGCACCAACTGTATTGATATTGACGGTTGCAAGTCATCTTTGTTTTGATAAAGATTTCCCCACGTTTATGGAGACTACACAACTAATTGTGAGCGAAACGTGCACACTAAGATTTGTGCTGGTTTGAAAAATCTGTCATGCATTTGAAAGACAAAGTTGACATGTTTTGTTTGAAATAATTTTCAAATCACGAAGTTGGAATCATTTTTGAGAGAGTGTTGCTTTTCCAACGTAATTTTTAACACCGCTCTTGTTTTATCACATATTATTTGAGAGAGCGAGTTACTTTGCATTGCTGATCTGCATCAGCTGCAAAGTGCAACCTACAGATGTTTCGATCAGCCATAAAACTTTTGAACTGACTAAGCTTTGAGTGCTTCTCAGCAACCCCTGATAAATTTTCAAAAAGCATGAATTTTAAGATTTTATGATAATTTCCCCATGAATGGTAGGGCAACCATCGGAATTTTTTTGGTTCAACGTCGCCTTCTCTTCGCAAAATAATTTAACGAGCAAAGTGAGAGCAAATGCCTAGTTTTGTTTCTACGCACAGTAACCCACTAAATGATTTTACAAAAAAACGTCCCGCTCCGTTCAGTGCGCTTCACCATCTCCCGCGGAAAAGTTGTCGCAGTCGGTTATCACGGCGATAGCGCAGCAGGCAGAGAAAAAGGCTGCGGTTGTCGATTTGCGTTGACTGTGCTTTCTCGCCAGTCTCACCAATCTCACCGTAAAACGAATGCAACGCGCAAATCACGGCGTAGCGCAGAAGAAGGTTAGCTCAGCCGCGCGTGACGCGCAAGTACGGGCGACCCGTTGTGGACAGAAGTCGAGGCTAGGGCGTTGGAGTAATTACACGGACTTACCAGCTTCGCATGCTCAACGAAATGACGTTGGCTCTTCGGATCTATCTCGCGGCTTTCTTGACTTGCTTATTACGAGAGGTAACTCGAACTTTCTTACTAACGTGTTGCAATTGTGCTCGAGGGTATGCAGGTGAGAGTCTTTCAAAAAGTTCGTAACATTCTTGGTTACAGTCGCGCTGGCGTTATAGCGAGCAAGTTTTCAGAAATTTTAGTACAAAAGCGTTCCGAGATGTACAATAGTCGTCAACGAGAACAGGACTTGTGATGTAAAAAAAACAGCAGCCGCCGATGCCCAGACAGCCGTGACGCATTTGCCGGCCACGGTGACGAGTCATCAGGCTAATTGCGACGAACTGCATCGTGCACTTTAATTTGTACGACCGTTGGGGTCGTGAAAAGTCTTAGGCAAAAGCCTGCTGTTTTTGCTTGCCCGACGTGAGTCATCAGCGAAGCGGTCGTAATCGGAAAGTGTATTATGTGACCTCCAGCTACAGAGATTTGAGCGCATCAGCCAATCGTTGACACGGCATTTCTCTCGCAACCGCAAGAAAAACGTTTGAATGCGTTTTTACCATTTTTGTGTGACTTTGAAGTGTGGCTTAATGCCGTGATAGCCAAGATCTAGTAGTTGGTATTTTTACTGCACAAGGCTGGCGAAAGATATTACTGCATTTCTAGTGCTGTTGTTCATGATGGCAAATAGTACACCACGTTCGTTTTGCTCCTGGTAGCCAAAGTCACACACAAAATTTAACTTGTACCAACTGCCACGTTCGAGCTACCACGGCGCTGCGATAAATGCGGCCAATTTCAAAATGACTGTTTCCCATAATGAGTTTGGTGCTATTAAACATGACCGTACTTCATCTGGTACTAGTGTTGCAACCAGCTGAAAACCGTGGGTAAGACAAACGCGTTTAGGGAAAAACTGTCAAAATTTACCAGGACCCGTCAAAGCACATTTTCAGGACAACCTCCTCGTTTCCCCACCTTTTTGCGATTCCGCTAAACCGGCAACTGTCGTTGGAAAGACAGAGTTGATTCTCCAACTGCACTTTGCGTCTCTTACAGAATATCGAGTAATGCAGGAACATTCTCGTCACTTTTACCGCAACGCCAGCGGTAAAAGCGACACATTTCAAAGCTGCTTTTAGTTATGACAGTCAACACATACGCGGCATTTCATACCAAAGGAAACGTAACAAACAGACCGACCAAAGGGCCTTGCAGCAAATTTTCAGAGGGGGCATGCTATCTCAAAGAAAAAAAAACACTAACGGGAGTTAATCACTAAACAGCTATGATGTAAATTTTGTGTAATACTCTGCAAAAGTTTGCAGTAAAAATTTGTTCTGCTTGAGATATCTTTCAGAAAATTGATCAGGTTTTTAATAAAAAAATCACGCTTTGGTTGTGACTGAGTTTCAAATTTAGATGACAAGCAGGAATGCGTGTTACCTTGACCTTGTTTGCAAGCGACTGTTGAAGCCATCACTTGGCACAACACAACAGCTGATGCTGGCGCTATCATTTGAAAAGGAGAACTGTTGCGAAAACCGAACATTTGTAGGAATATTAAAGCTTGTAATCTTTTGTTATTCGGGTCAGTAGCCACAGAAACACATCCTGACCTAGTCAAACTGTCTGAGAGCTTCGGACATTTTTCCATTTCGCTATTTTGACATGACGATTGCGTATGTGTTGGTTAACCTACTGCCGGCATGTAGCTCCGGTTGCGTTTCATCAGTGTAAATCTTCAAACGATTCGAAAAACAGCATGCTCAAAGAATATATCGTCAATGTTCAACAAACCCAAACAGAGCCGCTTTGTTGTCCTCCGTGTTTTTGATGGAGGTGTAGCACGCACGACTGATCACAGCTGGCCTGGCCAGTAGCGGGTGGGAGATTGGTAGAGAAGTGTTGCCGGTATCATCCATCAACAAACAAAGCTTGAGGTTATGTTTGACGTTTTCAAACGCACATTCACAAGTGGCCATGACGTGCGCTAGAACAGCTTGGTTCACTGGACTAACTGTTCTTCAGACTTGAGGTGTTCTGCCCCATTTTGAGCCACAGCAACGACCGGTAACGCCGCTGCTCTTCTACCCCAAGTAAAATTCATGATTTTGAAGCAGTTGCGTCAATCGCTGTAATAGCGTTTGGCACTTGTTCCAAAAAAGCTTGTGACATAAAACCAGCATGGCACTGGTCTGTAGCTCAGGTACAGCAAAAAAGAATTCATGAGAGTGAAAGGGTCTTTTTAGTGTTCCTATTACAGTCACACAACTGGTTTTGTGTAACAGGTTGTTCAGCAACTGACGCATTGAAAACTTTATAAAGACGAAAATCAGTTTGCTTGCTGAGGCTGCCTATCTCGGCCAAAAGTTAACTTATTCGTTTGGAACGTATTGGACAAATTCGTAGTTCGCCGACAAAGTTTTCTTTGCAAGAGCACAGTCTTTCCACAAACGTCACGCAGCATGTTTAAACGAGCTTCTACCCTCAGTTTGATCCTAAATCATTAATTGCGAAGCACCGTTAACGCTATTTAAGAAGCATCATCTTCAGTCAGCTATTTTGTTACTGACATGTTTGAACATAACGAAGTGTTTCTGCTGTTAACTACTAAGAAAGTCACGAATGGTCGCTATGTTGTAGTAATCTCTTTTGCGGGGAGAAATTAGAAACACAGCGCTTTCTTTGTTTCTCGTCCGTTCAACTACCATTCTTTGCTTTTCTTCAGCTACCATTGTTCCTTGAAATTGCTGTGGCTTTTCCAAACAGCAGACTTGCTAAGTTTTGTCAATATGTTTAAATATACCAACTACATGAGGAATGCCTAAACTTGTTCATGGTATTTTAGGGACTTGTTGCTTTTTGTCCGGTCTCAATTTTTAATTCGCTTTGTCAAGGGGGTATCGACGTTTGCTTCCTAACGATGTTCAAACATTTCTTGTTGGATGCTTCATCGACATGCTTGAATACATAACTTTCACCGATTCAAACGCAATGCGCATTCAGTGCTGCAATCATAGCAACGTCAGTTTTGCTCGCGTTTGCCGTTGCAACTGCTCTCGGTTTTTGCACGAGTTAACTTACCTCTTTTTTTCAGGTTGCTGGAGTACTCCATGGCGCCACCATCAGTAAGTAGAGATGTTCTTTGAACATGGTTTCTGGCCACACTGACGACCTTCACGTTGCTGCTTTTTACACACAATGGATTTGCGCGTGGTTATGATAACAGCTGCTGTCTGTTTGGTCAGTTATCCAGAAACAGTCCTCAACACTATCGCCCACTTGACGGACATATTTAATCTAAGCACATAAAAATACTGTTCCAAATTCCAATAAATACTTTTTTCTGACCGTTTATTTCTGCAACAGCGCGCAGTGAATGTTATACTCGACTGTTTTTGACTTAACGCTGACATAGAGTCACGAATGGCCCGTCGAAGGTGTTTTTTTGTGCATTTTCACCATCCTTAAAACTCTGGCTGAGTATTCTCAACCATTGCAGAATGGGCAATTTTTTCCAGAAATTTTTATGAATCAGCTGACTAGCTTAAAGCAATTTGGCAAAATCTGTGGAAAAAACATTGCATTTTGACTTTTTTGTTTTTTGNCATAAAGTTCAGTTGGATCCACACAGCAAGGCACAAATCCTATGTCGTTTTTCTGGGAGATGCTGCGTGGAAAGAGCATTATTAATTTGTTTTTCACTTTGTGAAGACATGAATCGAAGTGCCGCAGTTATACACATCTCCTATAGTCTTGTGAACCAGATAAAAATTGTCTGGGATCGGCTCTGAGGTCACACTTTTGTGAAAAGCTCGAGGTTTGACTGATTTTCGTTCGATTGTGAAAAGCTTGAGGTTTAACCGATTTTCGTTTTTTGTTGCATGCCGCTGCAGTTCCTTTTAAGTTAATGATTTTTCGAGTGACGCCTGCCTACAGTTAATTTCTTCATGAAAAATCATCAAACTCTGCCTTTCTTAAACTGCACATACATTGTTTTTTACCCTGGATGGCGAAGAATTTCGGATGTAGAAACGCCTGTAAAAAGTGGTACATCCTGCAGAAGAGGTAGTATCTGCGCAACCGAATGCATGCACCTGCGCAAATAAACGCATCTTCTGACAAAACTGTTCTTGCATGCCTTTCCAATCTTGTTGCAGAGGAACTGGACAATCTTTTCGATGAGTACGAAATAACAACGCCGACACTGGTAACCGTAGACGGGGATTTCCTCTCCCACGATCTGCGGCGCGCGACGCCCGTCGCTTCAGCGCCGAGGCACGAAGACGCGCGTCGCAGAAAGCGCTCCGTGTCGGACGAAGAAGAGACCGTGGTCCTGGCGATCGGTCAACGAAGCTTTTTGACAAATTACAACAGCACGATCGACGTGCGCAACGACACCCTGTACGCGTCCGGGAACGAAAGCGAGTACCCGGCGCATTACCAACTCGGCGCACCACCGACGGACTCGCGAAGGCCGCAAGCTTCCACGGCCGCGCTGGTCACCGCCCACTTTCTGCATTTCAACGTGACAGCGTTCGGCAAGACCATGCTGCTTCGAGTCCAGCTGAAGGAGCGGCTGGTCGCGCCGGGAGCGAAAACCGTCATCTTCACGGAGAGCGGGGACAGGATCGAAAAGGACATCCTGCCGGACTGCGCCTTCTCGGGCAACATCGCGCAGATGCCCGGATCGGCCGTTGCCATTAACAACTGCGACGGTTTGGTAAGTGAGTTGAAAAGCGGAGGCGATTTATGTTGCGAACAGCTGTCCAGTGTCTAAAAAAACAATCGCATGATAGTTTTTTCGATTATGTGCTCACGAGACCGGGCAAACAGTGCACCCACCCGAAGCGTGGGTCGTGATGTGTTTTTCGTTTTTGTTGAGAATTATGTTCCACATAACCGCCTGACCTGGCTGGAAAAATAATGCGAAACTATGCTTTCGTATCAATCGTTTTAACGAGTTACTCGCTGCACATGAATGCAGAAACTACACATGAATGCAGACAAACAACAGTCTTCCGTCACCAGCGGTGCTTTTACGTATTTGTGAAAGCAAGAAACGATCATGGTTGTTTCAGCAACGGGAGGCAAGCAAAAGGGAAAATACGCGAAAAGCAAAAACACCAACCATGAGACCAATTGTTTGTGAAAAGTTAATGCTAACAAATAGCTGGTTTAAACACCGAGCATCTTCATACTTTTCAAAATAGATAAGTTCGTGCAACGAATGAGGATAAGTCGATATTTGATCATTTTCACTGCGTTTGAACTGCCCGAAATCACCTTGTCTGAACATCTCGAATAAAAGTGAAATGTGAACAACATTTTGATGTAATTTCGCTTTAAATGAAGTTAGTTTACTGACCAGAGTAAGGCTTTTTCGCAAGTGTACGGGCTCTTTCCCCACGAAATGTACGTGTCGAAAGCATTACGTGTTGTGTTCAGAATATTTGTGGCGTGTTCTACCACAAAATTTTGATTCATGTTATGGGCAGACTTATTCTGCGCTTGTCTTTGCTGTATTAATACTACTCACCCATCATCGCCTTGAAATCAATTTGATAACCTGTCACGTCACGGGGTGGCCGCGAGTTAGACCAACAATATGAAACATTTGCCTAGAACATCACCCTGAATATTACAGCTGTATGATTCAACAAATTTCGCCAGGTTTGAAAAGGATTTGGCAAACGTGCTCGTTTATACTATATTGCAGCTTTGCTAGAAAGAGACTCATAGCCTGGGCATACTGTAGATTCGCAAAAACATTTACGTCGTAGAGAAACGTCTATTTTGAAACTGCGCTGGAAAAAGGTACTTTCAATTTAAACAGTAAGAAAATTGTTTGGAATCTCTTTCTAATTACAAGTCGGCAAGCAAATACGAGAAAAATCGTGTTGCTGCGAATTTGTCGTCGTCAAAACGAAGCATGAATTTAGTTCTGTGCGTTTAACAAGCCAACGTCGGCCTTTTGCAAAAATCGACAGATTGCACCTAAACGACAATGTAAATTTTTAACAAGTGTGGATTTCCGCATTTTCAAGAAGAATGGCTTTTTTTCGAAAACTGACTTCAAGCGTTGCATCAAGGTTTACCTTGATTAATTATTAGAATGTTTCATTCAACAGTTGCTGTAAGAAGCAAGAGCAAATTGTTGCGTGTCGCAAGCCTGATCACATCTTACTCCCAGACCGTTTCAAAACTGTTGTTGCACACGCTGCGCACACGAACATGTTCTAGTTGTTGCATGCGTTTGTGGCCAGTGCATTTTGTTTTATGTAGGCAGGCTTGATTAAAACAAGCAACGAGGAGTTTTTTATCGAACCAATTGAGCCACACAACGGCGACCCGCTGACGCCGCAAAATCACGTGGTTTACCGCCGCTCCGCCCCTCGCGCCTCGGTCAACTACGGAAAGCGTAAGTTGCGTCAGAGTTGTGTAGAATAAAAAGCTTATTATATGTAACCTTCCGTTGCAACCCTTGTGCTGATGTGTTTATGACGTTCGTGGTGACTAAAGTTGATGAATATGACGTGATGAATCTCCTACCGCCCATCAAGACCTGCATTGTCTGGAATGAATAGGTCAAGCCAGATCGTCCGACATTCGTGACGCACAGGCTCCAAGACAAGAACCTGACAACTAAGGCATCCGCTAAAAGTGCATAAAACCAAATGAAGATGAAGTCGCTTTTTACAAATTTCTGCTTTTAGCTTCGGGCAATAATTATGTCAATAATACTCCAAGACGTTAATATTTTCTTCGCCTTACTTAGCTCCTCAATCTTCATGATAAACATTGATCCTTTACCCAACTGTAATGAACTATCTGGACCTTTCTTGGCTTACGGACGTCAAAATGTACTGTATGATTGTGTGGAGAACTTATCGTTTAAACTATTGAACACAAAAGCTTCATCTCTGCATTTAGAAAAATCATTGTTTTCTCCAGTTTGAAGCAGTTTCACGCAAAACAAATGTTGACGGTATTAAACGTTTTCGGATTTTTTTCAGTGGCATCAGCCGACTTACAAATTGTTTTGGAAGATTTGAGCGACCAATTAGAGAAGTATGCACAAGCACATGCACTCAAAGCTTTCCAACCCTTAGCCTTTGGACATGCAAGAACTTTGCGCTTTACCTGTTGCTTCGTATCAGTTGAATTTTCAGTGATTGTGAACAGCTCAAGGCGTAGTTTGGGGTTGACTGATTTGGTGGCCTGTCACGACGTCATCTCACACGTCAGGGGTCGTTCACAGTTGGGCAGTGCACGTAATGAGTGAACACGCAAGCAGAGCGCCACATAAAACACCGCATGGAATACACGCACAACAGCAGGGCAACGACGTCAGACGGAGGTTCGTCTGAGGTGGTGCATCGGAACCTACGCTTCGGCCACTCTCTCCGTGATGGTATTCCGGTGGCTAGTCAAGGGTAACGGCGGGCATAGACAGTTTTCTTCCGTGGCACTGTTGAGAAAAAGCGTACACCTTCCTGGCATCTCGACTCGGGCAAAAAGTTTTCGCAAGTTGGATCCCTGTTAGCAAACAGTGGTTCGACGAAAAGCAAACGCGTGCTTTTCGTTAGGATAAATGGTTTACGAGTTGCTTGCGAAGTTTTTTAAGCAACTTCCTTGACCTAACGAAGTTAGCTCCAAGTCTGGCGAAATCTTTCCTGCCAACTAGTATCACTGTTAGGGAAAAACAGATAATTTTTTATGACAACATTTGCATCGGTATCATTGAATTCGACGGTAGCAAAGTAGGTTTGGGACGATTTTATCTGTAGAAATTAGCGTACAGCATTTGGTGGACAAGGCAAAACAAAAGCCCAAGTCCTTGGAAAATCAATTCTGCATCTTCATTTTGCTTTTCGTATTTTTCAAATTTTGAAGACACGAGAAAGTATAACAAGGAAAGGAAATGCTCATAGTCAGACGAAAGACCGAAAGGCGTTGTTGCTCAAAAACGTTTGTGAAAACTTTACAATCCACAACCAGCCGAATCGTTCAACATTCGTCAAGAAACCTCGGAGATGCCATCTGTTTCTGGTTCATCACGTTCTGTTTCCGGAAAACCAGTTGCCAAAGATGCTACAAAAATAATCTCATTGATACGCATAAACCTTTTGACATCACTGAAAGAAACGGATGCTGGCTTGTTTTGATATTTTTTTCTGGCTTCACTTCCTTCTGCGAAGTTCGATTTCGGAAATCAGGATTGCTGTTCTGTTGTTGGCGAAAAATGTTCTCTTGGTTTTGAAACGCAATGGGTATTTTACACCTTTCAGAACGGGCAATTTACACTACCAAAAGAAACAGCGGTCTTATATATCCTGAAAATCTCCTTAAATTTGTTTGAAACGTTGGCGTTGCACATGCAGTAGAACTAACAGCGTATATTCCGTATGCCTGTTCGGGCTTCCTCGCACATCTGCTGGCGCTGAATGACACAGACTGCAATTTTGCGCGGGAATGCCTGCGGCTTGCCCCCTCAGCTCCGCAAGCTTCTGACGTCATCTCTAAAGTGCGATAGGCGTAAGTTTGTTTTTGACCGTGCAAAATAATTCATCTCCGCAGTGACGCACGCTTCAGCAATGCAGAGGTTCGACGCTCCTTTTAGTTTCCCGCATTGTGTTTCATGTTTAGAGTCGCTGCTGAATGAGTTCCCTGCAACTAACATCAAGACAATGCGTTCTTTACTGGCTTCAAAAAACATCGTGTTGTGCAGGTTTCTGCTTCTCGAGCTTATTCAAAGCTTTTGTTTGATCAGGTTGCGCACAGTTTCCACTGCTCTTACTGTGGTGTCTTCACAAGATGACGCTTCGCAAACAAGGCAGCGAATGTCCACTCAAAACCCCTTGTGTATTTTCAAGACCAGTGATTGTTTTCCCCAAAATACACCGGATTATCTCAACAAAGAGCGGCAGATACAATCAACAAGGCTTTTTCCAGAGCGTCCAGCAGTGTCTGCGTTGTCTCTTCTGTCGTGTTTTTTTAAACAAAACGATTACGTCATGTTTGTAGCAAATTGCATCCTTCCATAGGGTTTCGTGCCCTTATGAATGAGCGGGCACCCACCTTGCGTTTTACGCGCTGCTGCATGCAACGTTGAAACGAGCTGCCGGGCGGTAACTTCAGAGGCCCCGATACATAATTCATTGGTGATCACTTATGTGGCAACCATTCTGAGATGGGCTTCGTACTCGCATCCTGAAATTAGGCACTTTGCCTCAAAGCAAGTGATCACAAACCGGAACCTGCGGTTTGAGGCGAGTCTAATGATGGCTTTTTCGATCCCGATATATCCAATATTAGACGACTTAGGGGGTGAATTCTGGATGGTTCCGTACCATGAGCCTTGAATCATTAAATCAGAACTTTTTAATGCAGGGTAATGCCGAACTACTTCGATAATGCGAAAAAAGTCAGGTTGTCGACGACTTGCAAAGTCCCATCTTGATTTTTGGAAGAAACGCGCTCATTGCCTGTCTTGCTTCAAAGTGGCCTACCACGAAACGCACGTTTCGTGAAAGAAGGTCGAGAAGTCGCTTGTCAGTTTCTGCTGTGTTTTTTCAGCTGAATCTAAATTTCAGAGGGAGTTGCTTGGTAATTGGCGTGCAACTATGCGATTTACCAAGAATTCAGCGTTTCTGGACCACACACGGTTCAGTTTTCTCCCTGATGCGGTCATACCAACAATTTAATGAAACCTTAAGAGTGGCGTGCGATCTCATGACACGACGAGGATTCCCGTCGAAAACGGGACAGCTGGAGTATGTGGTGGAAAAAACGTGATGTGCATATGAAAGCCCCCGCCAAACACAAATTCTTACACTTCGAAATTGCTTCCAATTTTGACCTAATTTGGTTTCTTTGATGTTGGACCGCCAGAGACTGCTCATTTTTCCCAGCTACTTTCTTACAAATCGTAGAGCTTTTGAAATGGACGCTTTCAGCTTGCAATAAGTTTCACTGATGATCAAGGTCTTGACCGATGCAGTTACATTGCGAAGGTCTTCTTGCTCAAGCGAGCGTGCCGTTTTTAAGTCGTAGCGTAAACCGTGACTGCTGCAAAAACGTTTTTGCCATTGCGAAGAACATCAAACGTAGGTCAGGGATGCTTGCCGCACAGGATGAAGTTTGGCTTTGGTTGTCCTCCTTGCTTCGGCAGACAAAGATTAATCACACCTGCCTACGTTCAATAAACTATCGCGTTTGAAAATAAACAATTTTGTTTGTGGGTGGTCAACCAATTCGCGTTGGTTTCGGCCAGATCAAACGTTTCGACCCAAGGGAAATCCTTTGGACAAGGGGACCCGATCGAGCATGCACTGAGTCAAAAGATCCTCGATTTCCGTCTGAAACTATTTTAACTTGTTGCTCTACTGTGTTGCAGCTAGCGACGATCGGCTTGAGGACATGTAAACTTTTGGCGATTGTTAGCGCATCCTCTAGCACTTGACAAACGTCGACAAGACGAACCTCCGCCATTCAACGGGGCTGCCTCGCGTGCAGCTTTTGCCCGCCTTTCATGGATTGCGCTTTGGACTTAAACAAGCATGTACTTGCTTCCTGTGCCAATCGTTTCATCTTGCCGACTGCGGACGACGGTTTCGTTTCGCTCCCGCCAACAGGTGTATGTACCTTGCTTGACGCTCACAATGGCCTTAAGTGTTTGACGTTGGTATTGGCGCGATGCAGAAAAGTGAACGCAAAGGTTTCGCCCTATTCGAAAACTTCATGAAAGGTTAGCGGCAGCCTAAAAAAATAAAAACTTTCCGTAAATACCCTGCTTTCTTCCACCTTAAAAAACACGAATCCTCTAAATCAGTAATGGGCAAATCGTGGCCCGCGAAGTCAAAAGCGATGGCCATCCTTTTCACCTCTTGGGATGAAAACAAGGCAGGAAAAAGAAACAATGGTCCGCCGAAGTGCCTGTGGCCCACGAGGTCAGAAAGCTTGTTCATAATTGCTCTAATTCAACAGAACCGCGCTATTTCTCAAAGCCTGCTGGTACACCCACAGCACATCATTGTTCATACTGTGACAACAGCTACAAGCCTTCCTTGGGAAACCACAATTGCATGAAGTCAAAATTCGATACTTGAGACACTTGGTTTGGTAACGGAAGTCCGTAGTTGATACCAGTCAAAAGGCAATCTTCGAAAAAGTGCTTTAAAGGAAGCGGTGCAAAAACTTTGAAGGAGATTCTTAATTTTGTTTGTGATGCTCTGATCCAGCTCCTTCGGTATTTTCGACAGTTGAAAATCCTTTGTCGATAACTACCAGCAACCAGCCTCCCTTCAGCTCCCGATACATAGCGCTCTGGAATCGAGGAAGCCTATCGAAATTTATCCGAGTTAACAGCACTTTTCTCTCACGAGGTCAGGCGTGCAAACTATGCCATGACCTGCACGTGCAAAACCACTCTCAGCCAGATTTTGAACGCATTTTGCTGATGATGCCATAGGCACAATTTTCGACTTTGATCCTGAACCGCAAGGTTGACGTACGAGCTACATATACATGTCGTCGCTGCACTCTGGCGAAGGCTTCCTGTTGTTCGCTGAGAGGATTTTGAAAACGGAAATCCCCACGAAATAAAACTGTTTTTTGAAGTGGAATAATAACGAACAGCCTTGTAGTTGTCACGTCCCGCCACCTTTTGTCTAACTGAAGGAAACCAACTGTATTTCAACAAATGTTAGTAGAGACTGCATCGACATACTGAGCAGATTGGCAGCCTCTTCAAACTTTTTCTGTGGTTTAAACTTCGCAGTGGAAGTCTACCTCCAAAAACGTTTCTCATTTAGTCCTGTCATCCCGCAAAGTTCGTTTTGTTAAAGTTATTAATTCGGCAACATGCAAACGCACAAACGATTATAACCCCGACAGTTGTTTTTTGATTTAACGTGATAAAATGGAGAGGCTTAATGTCGCCTTTCTTGACCTGGAAAGCGTTGCAGCTAATGCGGAAATAAAAATGCAATGTGCTCTCTTGAAATTCGGTTTTACCAGATATCCTACCGAAATTGTTGAGGTGGAGCAGCATCGTCCGCTGTATCGCGGCAATGCGGCCACTGTGCGTTGTTCGACGCGCACACCTTGACTAGGTCGTTAAATCTTTGGACCACAACGCTGCATAACCGCTGCCCTAGACGCGGAAAGGGTGAAAAGTTAAAAACGTTGAAACTAAACTCAGGCTGTAACTGTGGAAGTCATCTAGCGTTATAACAAAAAACTGTCTTTTCCCAAAGTTTTCCGCAAACATTGGTCAAACGTCGAAGCTGCAGCAATTTTTTTCCGTCAATTGTCTCATTTTCCTGCAATCTTTCAACAGAAAAGCGGAAATCCGCGTAACGCTTCCCTTGTTTGCATTGTCAACTGCATATGTCGAATCTGTCACGGATCGTTTGATTGCGTCTCCTCGCAAGACGCAGTCGTGTTGTTGGAATAAAAAGACCGGACCGGGCAATCGCTCACCGCGCAGCACACCGTTTGAAATTACCGGGCCGAGACTAATGTCTGAGTGACGGAGTCGTCGGCTGTACTGCGGCTACGTTTGGTCTTCGCCGGTGTCACGGGCTAGAAAAACATTGTCTTTACGGGTAGCTCGACCGCGGGAGACAGCACAAGAAGCCTTCTGACGTAGCGTCACTTGACCTCTCCAGGGCACCGTGGGAACAAGGTTAACACTGCCGGGTGTGTACTGTGCAGGCAGTGCGTTCTTTCCGCGGCTGCTGCAGTGCGTCACGCGTCGTTGATATGCCACCATCATCTTGTCGACCTTGACGTCACGTGATTGAAAACTATTTTTATTGCCTGGGCGTAAGCGTCGTTTGTTCTGTTTTGATCGAAAACACACCGGCCAGCGTAGTTTATTTACCGCGGTTGGCGACTGCTGCACTGGTCGCATCTCCACCACGACGCCAGGCACAATACGCAGCTTTGTATATCCGGATGGGCGACTGATGGACGGAGAAGCGAAGGTTTTGTGGAGACTCACACCCGGGAGCTTTTGCAAAAGGTTGAAGTGGCGTTTAGTCCGAGTTTCCAGAACATTACTCTCACCGCAGGAGGCATGACAGCACGGAAGGTGATCACTTTCCAGCAATCGACAAGTTTGCAAAATTGTGCAGCATCTGGTAAAATAAAAGAAAGATTTGAATTACTTTTCAAGAGTTCTTTACAAGATTTTTATAATTCTGTACTCTTTTCGTTTTTCGTGAACATTCACAAGCAAAAAGAATTTAAAGAAAATAGTTCCGTTGTTTTCCATCTTCGAAAACTGCTCAGAACACTAATTGTAGGCCAGGTTTTAAAAAATTCTGTCAAAATTGCTGAAACGTGGGCAAGATGATTTTAAGATTTACTGTGCGTTCTAATTATTTTCAGGTTCATGTGTTCTTGCGAACAGTCGAAAACACAAAGATGAATTAAGAACCGCTCTCTCCTTGTTTATTTCTTGAGTGGGGGGACCTAGACATAATTGCATTTTCGGAAGAAAACTGTGAAAATCGGTCAAAACTGTTTTGCTCTCCCAAAAGCGTTTGTTTCCTTACGGCCAGGCTGTCGTATCATTAGTTATAGTGTAGCAAAGGCCGCTGAATCAAGCATATGTACTCACTTTTATCGCACTTTGCTTGTCCCTGCCTGCTGGGCATCTGTTCAATCACGTTCAATTGACTAGAGCGCACGAAAAGTCGAATCTGCCCTGACGTTTACATTACCGGCTGATACAGGTGGACGCAGTGAATGACCAAAGGTGTAATCTTTTCCACAAATTGCTTATTCCATAGAACCAGGTGGGCGCGTAGTCACACGCGAAAGGAACTGATGGTGGAAACTGTTGACGCCATCTTTAATCGCACACCGCCATTCCTGAAAGCGACAAAAAGCAGCAGGAAAAGACCACTCTTTTTTGTTGTCAACTTTATAGGAAAAAATGATGGTCGCGTGCACCGTTGTGTCCATGCGGTCAAAGATGTGTCTTCGCTGTTGATTTTGTTTCCTGTGGCTACTGTCGAACGAGACGGTTTCAGAGTTCTTCCTTCGGTCGAGAATAAACTCATGGTCTCGGTTTGAAACCCTTTGTCTGAACACTGCCATCCGGGTAGTCACAACATTGATTTCGCGTGTCCATCAGTAAAGCTCAAGCCAAACGCCTTTTCACGGCATAACGCTCTGAGAAACCCAATCATCCAGCCTCTACATCGTGCACCTGGACAGCGTTTCGACCAAATTTGATACAACATAATCCTATCCTTGAACACATATGTGGACTATCGTCATGGCGATGAGCTCATGAAGTAATAGTCATTTTAATGTCAAAGCTCGATGTATTGCTGAAAATCATCAGCATCTTCGTCAGGGCCGGATTTGACCGATGCGAAGCCCTAAGCTAATCCACTTGTGAGACCCCCTCTCCCATTGTTGCAAGGAAAAAAATGGAAAGTGTTAAATCTATTTGCCAAAATCCGAAAATGACTCTCTGAAACTACGGTTAGTAAAAAAATTCTAAATCATTACTAAAGTGTCCGCGATCACTGCGTTTGTTGCTGCTTTCGACGCAAAAGTGTTGAATTGCACGGAATTGTTGAAATCCTACTTAGCTTGCGGGAACAGGATTTTAACTGCCACAGGCAAACCAATCGAAATCGCCACAATTGAAATATTTAATAAAACACATGGTCTACGTATTTTCAAGAATCACGTCTGTTTTTTCTTACCTGTGTTAAAAAAAACAAACGCATTGCACCTATACTGTATGTGTGGCGGCATAAAGACTTTAAAACACAGCGTGAGGACCACGTTGCAACTCGCTTACCACGGCTGTAAAAATCTCACACACACGAGCAAAATAGGCCTACGTCACCTTAAACGCACCCAAATGGTTGTAACTGTTAGGTTCACGATTCTGAAAATTTGGTAAAATCTTTACTGATTTATAGTGTTTCATGTTGAAATTTGGAAGAGCTGAGCTCACCAATGACCACCGTGGCGACTGGACTGGTTTAAATTTCGCTTATGCTGTCATTACTGAAATACGTATAAAGAAATAAAAAGCTACTAACATCGACTCAAGTAAGGCTGAACATAACACAGTAAACAGTTAAAAGGTTTTGTCCTGGCCTTCTTCATAACAAAATTATCTAAGAATTCGTTACAATTTGTTTGCCTAAATTTGTCACTTTGGACAACCTCTCCTGGAACATTGTGACTGTTCAATTCATTTTTAATTGTTGTGAATGTTGAAAAGGATCTTTCGCCTGAGCAGTTAGTGACCATGAAGCTAAGGAATAAAGCTCCGCGTGGTTGCATAAACTTAGATTTACTAATCTAAGGCATCAGACCCAAACGCACTTTTGTCATTTTCTAGTTGTTTCCCTATTTTTTGTTTCTTTGGTGAAAAGTTCTGTGGTTGCCAGTTGGCAGAGTGACTTTTGCTTGCTATTCAAGCTCATCAAGATCTCTGATTTGCTTAGCATGGAAGTAGTATAAACTTGCGCAAGTACTCAATTTACTGAAGAAAATTCAAATGGAAAAAAATCACATCTAAAAGTACCACTCGAACTTTACGCGACACACACGCTGACAAAACTACTGTTTTGCTCAGTCACCTAAAACATAACTATGCTTTTATTGTAGGATACTGCTGCTAGCCCTACACATAGCTCTTATCTACAGTACAACCTTGCTTTGATCAGGTGCACTGACGTAACTAGAGGTTTGACCCACGGGGAAACGTAGCTGAAGGGAGCCCACTGGCTTAGCTGAAGGGAGCCCAACACTCAGAAAATAGTTGAGAAACAATAGAAAATCCGGTTTTGAACGCCTATACAAAAGCCCGAAATCACTGGAAAACACTCCGAAAAACGCAAAAAAACAACAATCTACTGAAACCAAAAGAATTGTAAATACTAAACTACAAGCTAGCCGGGGCTCGGTTTTTACATTTAGCTTGGCAGGGGTGGCGATTCGCACCCCTGCCACCCGTCAGTTATGCCACTGATCAGGTGCATTTCAAACAAGACCAGCCACAAGCTCTTTTGATAGAGGCACACGCAACAAACGGTACGATTCAGCAAACGCAGAACGCAGCCAGCGTGCTTTGAGTATATCGACACAATAGTTGGCATGCGGCTTGACCAACCGTCATATTGAGATTTATGGAAACTCGTTGGAAGACTTGGCGTTATCACCACGAATGTTGAATTAAACTAAATTTCGTGAATAATAATTAAGACATAAATTTTTGACGAAGTTTAATCTAAATCATCATATACCGGCCATTGACTCTATGCTTATCACAGTTTGATGGAGGCCTCCTTGGATCTTGAGGCCCTAGGCTTAAACCTATAGGTAAATCCGGCACTGATCTTCGTAAAACTTGTCAGAACCCTAGTCATTCGACAAGTGTGAACGATTTGGTTTTATAGCGTGGCTCCAACTCTCTGCACTGCAGCTACGTAATACTAGGTAGTCATTCATGGGTATTTTGGGCAATTCCCATCGTAAAGTTTTTAAAACGTTGGATTGTACGTGGCACTTTGTTCTTACTTTTGGGTGCAATTCAGGCATCTGTCACCTAGTTGTTGCCAGACCATTCGCTAGCTTAGTTCTCTTTCCCGCCTTCAAGTTGAGCTGGGGCTAAAAACAGCTTTTGACACAAGTCAGATCAGAGCCTCTTAACTTTTATATGCTTTCTTGTAAATCAGGGGCTTTACTTTACCTTTGGAGGCTAATCCTCCAGCACTCCGCGGCAATTGGCGTGGTTGACGAATCGTGGTATGACTAGCCCTGTCTGGCAACATCAAGATATAGTGTGAAATGTAATTTTAGCTGCAACTACTGCATTGGTTTTCCGACCATAACTGCTTTAGCTACCATGCACTCGCAAGAATTGTGGAGCAACACCTGAGATCCTGCTTTAACTTGGTTTTAACGAAGTGGCGATCAGCAATGTCTGTTAACCTGCATTACGACTTTTGCGGTGAAGAAATTGAAGTTCAGGCTTGTTAATATTGGTGTGGTTTGTTGATCTACTGCAACTAATCGTAACGCAGGCATGGGACGCATGGAGAGACCGAAACAAAGCGACCACGAAATTCGAGAACCACTTGCAAATTTGCTTGACATCTCCGTGGGTAAATCGTATGAAGATCGTAATCGTGGTAGGTTATGAGTGCAATTACAGCTTGCGTGCCACTGTGCTTTCCTGTATAGGTATATGTAAATTGTAAATGTGCTGCCGCTCAAGCTGAAAACTAAGCGAACACGCTTCTTTTAACAAACTTTTCGCTACAGTTTATCTAAGCAATATGAAATCTATGTGTCTAACTTAGGCTGCTTGCACTTTAAAAAATGGCAAGAAACGAAAGTTTGATGAAGCATCAAAATTGTATGTACAAGAAAACATTACTGTAACGTTCACGTAGATACAACGCAGTTGTCTCTTTTCATTTGGGTATCTTTAGATATCGTCAATTGGTTAGAGCCCTGCGCAGTTAACACCATTAGAATTGTATGATCAATTTTGCAGTTCCATACGTAAATTTTTGTTGTCATCAAACTGAAAATAGTTAGCCTGGTTAACATCAGGTAGTGATTGACAGCCTTCCTGAATTGTTTAGGTGATTGTGTTGTTGTCTTTCAACTGGCCCTGGAAGCCAGTAAAACCTGTGAATGGTTAGCATGTAGCGTCTACACTTTGCTTTGGCATAAGTCTTTCACCAAGATCCTCTGCGTGGCAACTTACGCGCCTGCACCTGTCAAGCGAAGTGGGGTCACTGACCGTGGATGTTACATTTCTGCTTTGTTTTCCACTCCACCTAGGATAGGTGCAAACGATACTGCAGCTTCAAGCCGAGTAATCCGTTCGAGTGCTGACGCCGGTGGCCCTCTTGTGACGCTGCCGGGGGTACAATAGCGACAATGAAAAGGTTGAGTGCTTGACACCCGTTCGGCTATATCCGATAATTCTTTTACCCCAGTTGTTTTCGAAAAAACCCAATGGGCCTTGTGAGGATTGTCACGAAAAGATAACGAGGCGGCGTTGGTTTCACGACATTTGACCGCGCGAATCGTTTGCGAAGCCCTATTTTGCCACCGTTCCAATAAAGACCTACTTTTCCACCAACAGCGCTTTGTAAAACTTGATTAAATGCGGTTGTGACTTTAAAGCAGTAAAGACTGCATTGGCGAGATTTTCTGAAGTTTTTGGTCAAACACCTTTCTATTTATTTGAAAAACCTGTTTGTTTTTTTATTTGCAGGGCGCTCTCGCACAAAAAGGCATGACAGACGCAATGCTTACAATATGGAAATGCTGTTGACAGCTGACAGCGAGATCGTTCAATTTCATGGCAGCGAGCACGTTGAAAAGTATTTGCTCACTTTAATCAACATCGTAAGTAACGAATCGGTCACATTCAAACTGCTTTAGTCACCTGCTGGAGTTTTAGCTACAAGATGCAAAATATCGTGCTTTCCACTTGTGCACCTACAAACGCCAAGGTGTTTTCTGGCACCGTTCCTGTTTTCTGGCCAATTATTTTACCATTCTCTATACTGGTTTGTTGTTTCGGGAAACGTTTCACTGAGCACAAGACAAATGTGAAGGGGTGCCTTTCGAACGCCGTGTATTTGGGAATAAACGCACAAGTGTGGGAAGGTCTTTGCGAAAGAAGGATCTAAACAAACGCTTCAACGCGCTTGCCGCTGTATTGCCAACGCTGGGTTCGACAACGCAGATTGAATCTTTTGTGAAATGTTTGAGGGCACTGACTTGTCACAGTAACCAATTTACTCACTTGTTTCTCGTGTGTGGTGGGTCCTTGGAAAGCACCGGCATGCCGTTTTGTCCGTGTTGATGGGCGGCGTACACTGCCAGTTGCAGTTCTTCATTCTGAAGGGATATCTTGCACAGCAGCATTGCATGTACGGTACGCTTCCGTTCATAGTGTATGATGGCATGTTGTGTGCTCAGAAAACCGTGTCTAGCATTTTCAGTGTGGCACTCGTTAGCTTTGTGGTTCCCCAGAAAAATAACCTTCATCATTGTACGCCGTGAATCCGCTCCGTTTGAAAAAGAAACAAAGAAATATTGAGATTCTCTCAAAGTATCTCATGAATATGGGCTAGTGTGAGGTTTGACGAACTTTACTTTTGCTGTCATTCTGGCAATCGGGTCGTTTCTTCTCAAACTCATCACTTGCCTGGTGCTTTTGCATCAACTTACGAATTGTTTTGATGCCACGTGATCGCTTCGTAAAATTTGAAATTGTCAGAAAGATTGCTTAACGTTTCAAACCCCGACGTTGTAAAACTGATCTCCAATTCACGTTGTTTTCAAACTGTCAACACGGGTAAACACAAATATTTCAAATCGTATTGAAACAAGCGCATGCTCAGCCAGCGAAACAATTGGCTGGAGATAAAGCGACGTATTCCAGTGAAAAGTAATTCTTCAATTGGCTGTGTATAATATGACTGTTAAGAACGCCTCAGAATGCAAACCGAGCGGGAAAGCAACGGTGACGGGTCTTGCCAAGCGAAATGAACAGAATTTGGAAAATCGGCCGCAAACTCTTTTTGCCGGCGCGATCGGGAGAAGCGCTCCTCAATTTTAATCCGACGTCGGTCTCACCCAAAAGTTGCAATGGTTCTCTTCACGGAAGGGGAAAAAAGATACCTCTACCTTGAAGCTGCTACTCTGTCATCAGTGCGCTTTCCATCGCAGCCGAGGCAATGCACGTCTACTTACATCCGCCGAGACCAATAGCCAACTATCTCCGATGCTTCTTTGTCGATGTACATACCTGGACGAAGAGAAATCGACCAGAGCCGCTTGAAATAGGACAGGATGTTCACGTGATTGGCAGAATGCAATACCTAGTCAAGTGCAGACGTGAGCGACCACCTTGTCTGCATTGCCTACAATCGTGATCATGTCACGTGGCAGGGACTTGTGACATAAACTTACTTTGCTGCCTAAAATAGCGCAAATTTTTGAAAGAGAATTTTCAGATGGGAGCGATTCATTCGATTTAATCGAAAAACAACAAAGTCTTAGACTGCAAATTTGGAGTTATCGTTTAGGCCGCTACTGGTCCTGTAACGTTTGAGCTCTGTGGAAGTGTGCCGTTGTCTGAATATTATTAGGCTTTGCAGATTTTTTGCGACAGTTGCACGCCCATGCACAGCCCACGTACAAAGCTGCAAAGAAATCGGTTTCAAAGAGACTTTGAATTCTTGTAATAATCAGCAAAACGTTGCCGTTTACTGTGATGAGCACAGCAGCTTTCAACAGTTCAATATTTTCGGAAATGTTGTTCATAAAAAGCGGTACTCAGAAAAGCATTTCAAAGTAACGCTGCCGGAAGAGGGTTTAGTGGCGCTGCAATCTTCTTACGGCTGTGTTTTCACTGAATCTAATTTGAGTTGTGCAAAAGGTGCATTTCTCCGTTAGAGCAGTTCTACATACGGTCGGCAGCGAAAGATCGGTTGCTTTCAGATTAGATTGTCGACAGTCTGCGGGACGCCTTGCGACCAGCAGTGCAGGCCATTCCAATCGCGGGCAGCACGCTTTAGCGAGTCGCGGCAGATCTGATGCTGGACGGTTGTGATCGCGGGCAGTCTGCGACCCGGGACCGCAAAACGGAACTGGCTGTATAAACACCACAACACGACAACAAACAGCAAGCACAGAGGGGTCCTTTGCTGGAACCGTCCTTTTTTGCCAAAATTCTCGTCTAGTGGAACTTCCACCGGACTACAGCGAAAGCGCGCATCGTCGAAACGGCTCTATTCGACCTACAAATAGCCTGTTTCTTGCACTGTACGGAGCTTCGATTTGTTGTCATACAAATTCTGACATTACGCAAAGCCACTTTTTGCTTGAGAGTCTAAACCTGCTTTTGTCTAATCGTACCGCCTTTGGGATTTTATCTCGATTTTTCGGTTGAGATGTCGGCGACTGGGGTCCGATTTCGCGCAACGCTGTTCGCAATAAACGCCAGCATCTGACGCGTTTGCTTCTGTAAATGCCTTGCGATCGGCCGCGAGCACAGCTCAGCGCATCTCTGTGACGTAATCTGCAAATATATTGCAGCAGGCCGAATTTCGGGCTCGGTTTTTCTCTCTCTGGAAGAAACTTCAAACGATTCCGTGCCGCCTCTGTGAAACTCTGCAAAAAACTCAAGGCCGCTGCAGTAAAAATGTGCAGTTCTAGCTATTCCTGAGAAAACCGACCAAGTCAAAACTGACCCTGTATCGTATTTCTTGCTTTAGCGGAGCGAAACCACGAAGATAAGTTGATTTTATGAAACTCGTGTACACGCATCTTCTAACGAGAGTGAACCTCGTTAAATTTCGTGGTTGTGGTTAGCGGCGAGCGAAACGATCAACGATGTCAACGCTAGTTTTACGTCAAGGATTTGTTATTGAAACTATTGGCTGTCAAAATGGCAAAGCGAAAAAACAACATCATCGATCAATTGCAAACGCTTACATCCATCGATGCGACCACCGACTGGCAAATTGCTAGATTGAAGGTGTAGTCTTTGACGGCTTTGGCAGTTCATCAGACCATTATTCCCCGCGTTGTGAGGCGGCAAGAAAACAGCTCATTTCTTTCTGCTGCCAAACCTCAAGAACGGTTTTGTTTTGAAATCGGATAGGACTGCAGTGCAATTACAGTCAGCAGGACCCCGACCGCATCAAAAGCGCCGACGTTCATTACCAAACCGACAAAGCGAGCGTTAGCAAGAAAATAACGAAAAAATGCGGAACACACAAAAAGACGGGAAGTTAGACACTTTTTTCTGTCGAGGTTATTCTTTCGTCGCCAATTTCCCAAGACTATTTGAAGACAATGATGAAGGATTACGACTTGTGAACAGTCGGTGCTTTGGCGAAGTTGTCGGGCTCAACAGAGTTTTGGCAATGCCTGTAAGGTCCCCGAAATAACACGTATGCTGTGAAATCTTTCTCTCTTTGGACTCTGCAGCTTTTTCCAAATTACTGGAGGATAATTTAATAAATAATTGACGAAACATCAGGAACTGTTAATTTTTGTGTGGATTTCTCTTGCAAAAACAATTTTGGCAGCGAATTTTTTTGACTGACTGCAAAGAGCATAAAATGCAGTAAATGTTTCTATCAGGACATCTAGCGCGTGATTTCGCTGTCCTGCGATCGTTTTTACTACGCTTGTCATGGGCTTGTCTAGAAACTGTTCAGCATTTGGCTCCTGTCGGTGTTCCCAACACGATGCATGCGTGTAGAGGGCGCGGCGGGGCCACAGCAATTCTTCTCTGGCGTGATAAAGTGGTAACATCAGCATTAACTTCGTGTGAGCGCCTGGCGTTTCAGCTCGTGAAGGCGAACTGCAGATTCTGGAATTGCTGAAGTAAACTACCCGAAGTGTAAGGCGGTGGAAAGGTCGACTTGCGCGTCCCGCGCGTCTGCAGTGAAAGCTGGAGCGGTCTTGAAATTTATCCTCGCTGCAACATGAAATCCTGACAGAACCGAGTGAGTGTACTCGAAGCAGACACCTGGCCAGGATAGCGAGGGCTCACAATCTGTAACGAAAGATGCTTTTGACGCATTTAGCTCAAGCTCGTCTTTTCAGGAGCGCAAACACACGAGGTGTTTAGAAACTTGAACTTGAGTCTTTTGTTGGGAAGCCCCAATTTTTCGTAAACGATGAAAGATTAGAATTTTTTATCTCCGAAAGGGGAAGGGAGCGCATCAGGGCTGAGAAAAATTTCTTGTTGAGCAAATATCCACTGCATATGTTTTAATTTTCTGTGTTTGTTGTATTCTTGTTTGTTTGTGAACGGCGACCCTTGAGCCATACTCTCTGTTTTCCCCTTGTAGGTGTAGCAGTGTGCGTTGTGTATTTGCCAGGGATCTTTATTGAAACAGCAAAGTTTTGGCGCCAGTTTAACGCGACATCGGCGTCATGGAAATAGGCTATGAACGTAAACTGAAAACAATTCGTTTTTATTCATGTTTTTCTGCAATTCTACGTGAACCATAAAATATCGCTAAAATGCAATCAATTGCGTTTGCTTGCAAACGTACTGCAAGCTAAGGTTGCACTCATTATGTCCAAATAGGTGACAGAATGATTGATCTGCAACAGTTTAGGGAAAAAAAACTGTCCAATAAGTTGCGTTGTGGCTCGAGTCACGGAGCCGCCCTTTTATTCGTTCGCAGAGAACATATATGGTCACGTCTTTTTCATTCGGTTTTAACGGCGTGATAGAAACACAGATTAACTTTTTTCGTTTTTTTTAATCCTAACAGCGAACTCGACAGTTTGCCAGAAACATTTCGCTTCCCCAGCGTCGACTGAGATTTTTGTTTTAACCAGGTAGATGAGATCTACCATGACGACTCGCTCGGTCGACACATCAACATTATCCTGACACGAATATATCAGCTTGATGAACAGCGGGTGAGTGAAGCGATGCATTACGTATGTAATACCATCGCAAATGTATGAACGTGTTCTAAACCTACCGTGTTTGAAATTACTCATATCGAGTTGCTGCTCGCGATGCTGCGAAGCCTGAATCGGTCATGCTTCGAAGACGGGCGTTTGTTACCTGGTAAAATCACAGCGGTTTAATAACAGGAAATATTTTAGGAAAAATATCCGCATGACCGTTAATGGATAAAATGTTTCGGTAACAGATTTTCAATATTGTGCTTGTGATGATCTCTTAAACTCTATCACGTAGTGACGTACATTGCCTGACTCCGGACTCCCGGAGTGTTAAGGATTTGATAAAAATAGGAAGTTGATTTTGCATTAGTCTTCTATCTTGGCCAGAGAGGGGTAACTTTTGCCGTGTTTTAGCGTCTCTATTCTTTTGTCCACAATGATGCGGTTGTTTACACAGTTCTCTGTCCACGTTTCGGTTTTTCCAGTGTTATGCAGGATATGGTGCGCATTTTTAATGAACTTTCGTTGAAATTACAATATTCTTTCGTCAAACTGGGTCCGAATATGTGCTGTGCTGTTGTAACGACTAAGAATCTGAAAACAGCCCCGGGGTTTGTTTTGCAAAAAGCAACAGGCGTCAGTGATCCTAAGATCGACAGAAATGCTTGTCCGCATTTTGTTGCGAGAGTCGGAACAATTTGGAAGACTAAAACCAGCACTCGAGAAATTCGTGAGCGTTTGTAAGCGAAATAGACATCCGTGTACCATCGTAGTAAGCGATCTTTGTTACAGTCGATGCAGCAAGAAAGCAATGACAGTAAAGATTCCACTCGGCAGCCTCAACCTTGTACTTGTTAAGACAGTATACGAGCTTTTCTTTTGTTGAAAAACGCATCAAAGAAGTTACGCTATGTTCGTTGGCTCTTGATGCAGTTGAGTAAAGTTAATTTGCACGTTTCGTGAAGAAATGTTTTCGATCAGTGTTAGGTAGTGCTGGTCGGGTATACAGTTTTCTGTTACCCATTTTACTGGACACTGTTCGAGTAAAAACAATGCGCTTTTGATAACTTCACTCCACCAAATTCTATTTGAATAAGATTTAAGGAATGACGATGCGTAAGTTACGTGAAATCGATTTCCTATTAAACTTTTGCGATAAATACCTTGCTTGTTTCACATGTGGAGTGAAGTTAAATGAATACAGATATGTGCAAGTTTGAAAGGTGAAAGCAGACCCATTCGACTGATTCCTCGCAAGCCTACAGAAAATCTAGAGCTTTTAATTGCGGGCTTTTGATAACGTTCAAACGTTAAACGACGCCGCGACTGCTGTGCGGATTGTTTCGGCTTGTGATTATGCGTGGTCGTTGGATGATGGCAAAGCATCTGCTATTTTGGAAAAATTTTTGTGAAACAAATGGAACTGCACGTGAAAGTGGAATTAAAGCTGCCTGAAGTGTCTTCGAAGCAGCTCTTTAAATTGTTTCTCCTGAAGTTGGCTTAATTGCAGTGTACAGAGTTTCTCGATAAACGCACTTCGGCAAGAATACGTGTAAACGACTTTTAACCCATTCTCTTGGGTCAAATGTTACGGCAGGCTTTGATATGGCCGTAATTCCGCTGACAGCCCAACACGCTCGTTTGAAATTCGCTTCCATAAACGGCGCCTGCGTGAACGAGCATCGGATGTTTGTTTTCGGATTTTAAATTTGCGGCCGAACGCTGCACTGCGAGCTGTGGTCAATAACTCGGCGCTTGAAAGAGGCTGTATAGCCGTGACTGCCGCAATCATTTCGTAGCGGAATCGGATTTTAGCTTTTCTTGAAACAGTCTCTGTGTACGCTCAGGCAAGCAGACAAAAAAGCTGGCTTCTGGCCACGAGCTGAGTGAGGCCCGTTGCTGGGAAACAATTTTCGCTGAGATTTGCGCCATAGCTGCTGGGCTGCATCAAGACAACACAGTAGAGAATGACGAAGTGCAGGTGAACTTTAAAGTCTTGCCTAGATTTGCTTTGAGAAGTATCCTTGTGCCGACATCCGTGTTCACATTCGAGATGTCTAAATGCTTTTAAACACCAGGTGAGGTCTTCTTGATTTCAGTCCTCTTTGTATCCCACAAAACAGTGCAATAAGGAATATAAGCACTTTTTTGGCTATAGTATTTTTTCTTGCTTTAGGACTGGGGTGGGGATCGTATTTCCTATCGCTTCTCGCATGAATTTTAAAAATCGCTGGCGGATCGCAAAAAGTTAAACATTTTATCCGAAAATTGTAGCTTTACCTTCCTAAGGAAAATATGAAGAGAAAACTACGAGGAGCGAGAGACACTTGACTTACTGTCTAATTACAGTATCTTGCATATCATGGACTTTCGTTTTGACGCAATGCTGTGTTCTAGCTTGGGCAACAAAAAATCTCCATATTAAATGTTTACGCCGGCCGCAGGCTCCCCACTCCTGCGTTGGGATGTTCCTGTGTCGGAAATTCGACTACGGAAATAAAGGCGCCTTCATGCCGGTGTATTGGAGATGCATATATCATTTCCGCTTATATTTGTCCTCGGTGCAAAGAAAGTTGCAATATATAATTACCGGCTGTCACATTTGGCACTGAAATCAGCAGCTTGGGTGCAGGACAAGGCGCTGGCAGTCCAACGCTAAAATGGCGCATCTGCAACGAGTGCACGGCGACTTCGATGTGCTCTTGGCAACAACGCACAATTAGGGTTTTGTTTCGTTGGCGATTAGCCGGTAATTGGTAGATGGCAGAGGAAACGGTGGTCGCCGCCGGTGGAGGTAGTAAGGTCTGTTCGATCGTCAACACCTGGATGATGATGATGTACCTTAGCATCTTTACTTTTGTAATCGACGTAATAAGAAGTCGCCGACCACACTGCCATTCGGAAGCAATCTTTGCGTTTTCATCATGAACCGTTGTAACACCCGGTGCGCACAACTTGAACGTAACATCTGGAAGGCAAGGGTCACATCAAGTTTTGTTGTCTTCTCGAGATGGCTGCACAGTAAACTATTCTGCAAGGTTTCCAAAAAAACGTAAAACTGACTTAAGCCTTCCGGATACGATTCAGAGGATCCACACACAATAAAATAGTAATTTGCATAACCAGGGAATAAAAAGTACATTCTAAGTTGTACCAAACGAGTGTTTCCAAATGGTCCGTGAAGTTTTTCGCGTCGACAGTTGGTCGATTTCTGGCGTACTGACCCCTTTATTAAGAGATCACGGAGCGTGATTTATTGTCATTGTGCAGCTGGTTTTCGTATTTTTTTCACTTATGTTAATTTGACATTAGAGCTACATGGAACCTGTTTGTAAATTTGATCTCTCCTTAGAAGTTTAAGAAGCTTTATCCGATATCAAACCACATTGCTTGTAGCATAACTTCTAGCGTTGCATGAGACTGCCAGATTTTAAATGTGTTCTTCGTGCCTGCAGATTAAGGATTTTATTTCTAGGAAATAATAGACATGTAAAAGGATGCCAGAGAGTGGTGTAGTGGCAAGAAAGTAGAGGGGTAACGATCTATCAAAATAAAGATGCGACTTGCTACAATCAAAAAATAGTTTTTGTTGTTGTTGAACAATACACAAAAATGGTAACAAAACCAGCGAGTGGGGGGTGGTGTTGATCATGAACACATTACTGATAAGAGATAGAACAATTATAATACCAGCACCTTGGCAAAGTAGTTTACGCACAGTGGCGGTTACAGGTGCGATTCTAATGTCATGAGAAAAATAACTGGCTAAATGGCGTCCACATCTCTCTCCACAAAGATACGGAGAAATTCAATGTCTTTAGCTTCGGCGATTCATTGTAAATGCGTTGGTGTTTAAATGCTCGCTCCCATTTGTTTTCGAAGGTACTCACTTTGTCATCCTGTCTTTTCATAATCCCACTCTTCTGCACGTATGACGTAAACAACTATACGCGGTTGTAAAGCAGCTTTGTCGTGTAGGATTTTCTCCTGAGAACCAAAACCTGCTTTTAACCTCGGCTTTCAACCGCTTTTAGTGAGTCTGGGGCAACTGTGGAAAGTTTGTGGTAGTCGTCACTGAGGCAGAAATTCGCCTGCAACCGCACATCAGCCGCATCACCACACGCAAGATGAAATAACGGGGGCAGGAGGAACTTGTCGTCTAGTTAGTGGTTGATTGATAACTCCCAGGAGCTTGTGGGTTGTAACACGATAACGCTTGATAGTAACTCCAGAAGAAAGAGGACATCCTTTTGCGAACCGTAGTCGCCGCAGAGCGGGATTGTGATAAAAAAGAGCTTCCGCGGTTAGCCTCATCTTACCATCGTCAGTGCTCTCGGTGCTTTTTCGAAAGGCAGTGCAAATAAATGGCTTAATTGCGACAAAACGTAGCTGCCGCTTGCAGTCTACCGTCGAAGTATTGCGATTTGTTTTTCGTCTGGCGAAAGATAAAAATCAGATCATCGCACATCTTCAATAGTACCAAAACAAATGGTAAACAGCGTCTGGGTAAGATAAAACTACACGAACGAGACCGAAGTGTACGTTGCCATGGTGACCTCAATAAAACGTTTGACAAACCGAAGCACGCAAGCAGTTTTGTAAATTAGGAGCGGATTTTAGGATTGATCAATGCACCGGTTATGTTATTTCAAGCACAATCTGCAGAGATGACGGAATCATTCGGTTTCCAATAGTGTAGCTATGCGAGCACATATACCCGAGTGGAATTACTAAGCATTACGTGCGATATTATCCCGTTGGTTGGTGCGAGATCTGTGACCGAATGAACATGGTTATTATTTTTGAGAATGACGTAGTACTGTGCAAGACTCACACACAAATATGTATTAATCTAAACAAAGTAAGTTAAAATCGATTTAAAGCATGTTGAATCTCATTAGAGAAGGTAGTTCACGCAGTATATTACTTCATCTGCGACTCGCAAAATTTTTTTTGCCTTCCTTTTCTTTACTTTCACGTTTTTCTTCATAGCTTAGTTTGTGCTTTTTTGCTTGAAACCTTAATCTGCACAACTGTTTCTTGGAAAAGTAGCAGAATTTGAACTCAATTTACAGCTGACTGCAAATATGTATGCCGGCATCCAAACGTGCATTGATGCTGCAGAGATATCGCCATTGAATTGCGAACCCGAATGTCCATGTAGGGCTGTAGGCCGTTACTGAAACGCTCGGCATTCGATCAATATATAGAAATGAATGTTGGAAACTACGCTGGCCGATCGTCACTGTCAAAAAACCGTAATGTATTCCAACGGACAGTTTAATCCGAAGTTTTGCCCCAAGCATCTAGCCACGGCGTCGCCTTGTGATTTCGTCTTTACGATAGCTCCAGCACAGCACAAGAGTTGTATAATTCCGGAAACAGAGCTACGATCCGATCGGGCTTTGGTTGACGAAGCAAATAGACCAAACAAGGCGTTGAGGCAAATAAACGCAGCGTCGACTGAATGGAGGTTGAAGTACGCGGAAACAAGACCACTCATGCAGCGAAGGTGATCTATCGCTGCCATTGATGGAATGAATAATCCGCTTCGTGGCGTCAATCCTGCGGAGAAGCATGTGTATCACAGATTTCCAACAATTCTCTTGCTAATTTAGGCGCGAAACGATTTTCGGTCGCTGATTGCGGTAGAATATAGGTCGCCAGAAGAAAGGAGACGAAAAAGGTTATAATCTCCGATGATTTCACAGAAATGCGTCATATTGTTTCGAAATATTTGATGCACAAACGTCAACAGTTTTGTTTTTCGGAGTATCTAATGCTGCATTTGCTGTATAATCTGTTTTGCTGCCTTTTCTACTCATTCTTTGAACTAACTCTGCAGCCAGTGCGGAAGTTGTTACATCGCACATTTCCGTGCGACGTATGGACGAAGTGGCAGAGGCGTTTCGGTGCGGTCAAGTTGAGCAATTTGTCAACCGAAGTTTGGCCTTCAATTGGTTGTAATTTTCGGTTAGTCAGTTTCCAACGCCCTTCGCCTGAAAAGCGATTGTGTCACGTGACATTGCGCGGTGCCAACCTCCTGAAGCGGGGCGTTTCGGGCGATCCGTTTGATTAACAGCCGGGGGTGGAGCCACGAGCGGGACCGCAGGCGGTCAGCAGCGTTCAACCAAGGACGTCCGTGGCGTGCTTATTCGTTGCTCTTAACGTCGTGGAGCTGTTCACCAACTGAAACTTATACTCGAATCCACGCTGTAAGCGTTTTGCCCTACGGTGTCAAAGCTTGATGGAAATAGGGGGGTAGTGGAGGGGAGTCGCACACTTCCTTCCAGTAAGGGAGGAATGAAGATGCGTGAAAACGTTTATTTTTCTTGAAGAAAGATGAATGACATAGTGTGGAAAGTACGTACCAAATGTCAGTATGTTCGTGCTACATTCAGTTAAGCACAAGAAATCTGTCACGCGTTTGTTGTTTAGTGCAACCTTCAACTTGATAAATTTATAATTCAAGGGATGTGTGGCCTACACGAGGGAAGTTATATAACTTCAGAGGTACTGTATACGTCAGTGTATAAAAACAACCTTAAGTGTAAACAAGAGACGTTCTAAAGTAACACTGCGTGAAAGAAGTCTTGCACATGTTTTAGTCGTATTGACCTGCATCCCAAGAGAAACTATGACGGAAAAAAACATATCAATACACTTCGTGGAAACCTGGGCTGCACGCTCCGAAACACTATTCGCAGTCTTGTCTAGTTTTGCCGAAAATCAGTTCTTTTTACTGCTTCCTGCTACAATTTTGTTTTGTTCCTGCGTTCAAATTCAGGCAGAGCTGTTCAAAAAGTTGGGACCGGTGGCACCTGTTCCTGAACGCAGTCAGTTTTGACTCCCAATCATTCCGGCCTGGCTGGTCAAAGATTTCGCAAATAATACGTACGCTTCTGCGTGACACTTCAGAAGCTTCACCATGTTCTGTGATTGGAGATAATTGACTTCGGACAGCACTTGTTTGCAAGTAGACAAGTAGGCATAGGCATAGGGGGAGGGGCTAAAATGACTTAATTCTCATGCTATTTAAGGAAATCTTGCTGTGAACTAATAGAAATGTTCCCATGAAAAACCTTCTAACGCTGACTAAGTTGACAAAAATGAGAAGAGACATCATAAAATTTATCCGTCTTTAGCTGCAGCTGAAAAATGGTACCACAGAAGTTGTTGGAAATTGGTCAATAGCTTTTTGAAGCTTTGTGAAACGTTGAAAAATCCTTAAATATTGAAGTTTGGGAAAAAAATTTCGAAAGTGTGGGTGGACTTGAGGGAAAGCTTTGTGTTATTATTCGTCTGTATTTAATCGCAACCTAACAGTAAAAATGTTTGGGCTAAAACGCTGTGATGATTTGAAATACAAAGTTGAGCATAAATCTGACCCATTTATTTTTGAATACCCTCAAGCGCGTACCTTCCTACTTTGCTTAAGGCTAGCAAAGCAGTTGCTTGTTGCGTAACATGTCGCGCTTTATGACATCAGTCTACCAGGTTGATCGTGGCCGACGAAGCAGTAAGAAGCCTCAAGAACGTGTGCAAGTGGGCTGACGACCTTCGGCGGACAGAACCAGCGGAACACGGCAGGTCACACGACATTGCTGTTTTTCTGACAAGAAGAAGTTTTGGACCAGCAGGTGCGTTTTAGCTGTATTTGTTGTTGGGTGAAATTAATTGTGTTCTCAATAGGACGTGCCCCTCCTTTCACCAGGCAGTTAGGCGTGTTTATGTGAGCATCGTATATTTCTACGTGATCATTGTGGAAGTTTGTGGGCACACGCCCTTCAGTCTATCTGATAACATGTCTTTCAATTTTACATAAACGAAAAAAGGTACATATGTATTTGCTACATTTGTGTCTGACCCGCCTTTCTCGTTTTTTGAGACTTTTAATCGCTTCCCATTGCCAGCAAGGCATCCACATACTACCCGAAAGGGTGACATAAGCCAGCTGTAGCGAGCCACAGCCTCCGTTGGCAAAACGAAACTTACTTGGCAAAGCCTGCTTTCACCCTCTTGCGAAAGCTGGTTGACCGAGGTTTTATGTCGTTGATGGCAAAAATCGTATGTGCTGAAAAGCATAAACACACCACTGCCTCGCCTAATGAAGCTTCAAAGCAAAACTACCGCTTGTTGACAACTTACTGCCAAAGGTGCACATGCCCTTGCCTTCACCCAACTTGAACATTTCCGCTGCTGTGCTACGTGCAGGGTGGGATTGTCCTAAGCCACTGCTGATAGAATGCATCTCATGAAACTTTTGTTGTCTTTTGCTTCTTCTAGCTGTACCACGATCATCGTCTGATTTACAAAGATTTTGTTTTAAAACATCTTACAGCATGACTCCCACTGTGGCTGCCGTCACAGTTTTTTTTCTTAAAATCCTTAATTTTTTCATGGGCATTCCTTTGGGTTAGCCATCCTTTCTGATCATTCATCACGCCATGTTTCGGTAAAATAGGCGGAGTCGCTGACGATTGATGTAAATTTTGTACATCTGTGCTATTTCACCAAATCCTGGAAAGAATTCTCCATTGACGGGGACATAGGGCCGACCAAACGCGCTACTGATTACAACGAACGACTGATTCTCACCGATGCCTGCTGCATGAGGCCACCTTTCTTCCAAGCGGTGCTATTCATTTTCATGAATCGGCGTAAATCTGTAAGGTCAGGTATTCCAAACTCTGACCCTTACGTTTAAAAACCGTGAAACGGGCTTGGTAAGTCCACCGTGGGAAAATGTCAACGCCATCCGGAAGCCGCCTGCGGTTCGGCTAGACGTTACCACCTGCCATCGACGACATCACTTCGCTGTCTTAATCTTGGATCACACCGCGAGGCGTGATAAAACAGATTAACCTCTGCAAGCGAAAGTGATTGACAGTCGTCAGATGTGAATCGCGGTTGCCATTTCGACTTTCGGGCAAAGATACGTTGGGCCTTCTAAGGCCCTGTTGCTTTTTTTGCTACAAACCGGATGCAGCAGCAAATGTCTTGACCGTCGTAGTTTTTTTGCACTAAGCAAAAATAGTGGTGACGTTTTCACGTTATCGAGATTTCAGGCAAAACTCGAATTAGAATGCGTCAACCGAAGAAGTTAAGCTGTTGTGAAACGCGAAATGCGAGATGAATTTACGCTATTTCAGGAAAAAAATTGTTTTACTTTTCCATTAGTGTGTTGTAACAGATCAAACTTTATTGTTTCTGTTAGATTTTGTTGATGATAAGCGTTCAGAAATCCTAGTGCACTCATATATTTATAGCATACATGTTTTTATATAGAATACAAAAGGCATGGATGACAAGTCGATTATAGTGTTGATAACGATCCCCCTTAGCGTCTCTACAGGCATGGGTCCTTCTTATTTTGTGTTTAAAACACCGCTATCTGTTGCTCGCTTGGAACAGACGTGAATTTACCGCTGCATTCAAGTCATCAAGCGAGCTATAAATTCCTTCTGACGACATTATGAGCAGTTCCAAGACAAATAACATGGTGTTGAGCTAAATGTCGTAATGGTTTTTGATGGAACCTGAGCAATCCAATCGGAATGGATAGATAAGATAAATCTCCTCGTTTCCTCCTTTGCTGGCCTTCTTCAGCGTTTGCACAACACCTGATCCTTTTCCCGAAACTTTTCGACGAAGTTCAGAACTGCATTGCAATGTGGGACAAGCGTATCATGGCATTTTTTTAGCAAATCACTGTCGAACCACTTATGTACATCTATCACCTTATTAGCATACAGCTTCGACGGCCATAAACGTTCTTTAGTGGTTCAAGCCATGATGAAATACGAAATGCTTATGAAACAAAATCGGAAATATAAAAATGTGATTGGACAAGTGCCCAGCGTTTTTGTCCTGCTCCATGCTCGACAAAAGTAAGTATCCATCTTCCACTGCATTCCGTTGTGTCACAGTTGAACGTTAAACGATGCCTGCAAGGCAGCTCGTCAACCTCGAAAGTTTTCACTTTGTTGAAGGGCTTAGTTTACCAGAAAGGTTGTTTCAATTTTTCGATAAAAAAGCAATCTGTAGCGCGCTTGATGTAAGAAGCTATTTTTGATATGGTTGGCAGGTTACGCTCACGTGACAGGAATGTGTCATCCGCTGCGAAGCTGCTCACTGAATCACGAAGACGGTTTTGGATCTGCCTTTGTAATTGCTCATGAAACCGGACACGTGTAAGTGTGTTTTTTCTAGTTTTCTGTTCGAACGAGGCACCATCTTTAAGAGCTTGATAGTCGGAGCTTTAATTTGTTGCAATGGACAACGTAAAGAATTGAGTCAAACATGGTTTTTCAAACTGCTGCAGCTGGCGATCAACGCAACTCATTGCGTTCATTTAGCGCGATGCTTCCCTGTTTGCTGTGACTAAACTTCAGCTCTATGCACTGACTGAACCTTTGAACCGCTTTAGCTCCTCGCAACGATACGCTTTAGCCAAGATGTTGGCTAAGCTAAGCGTATCGCTGCGAGGAGGTAAAGCTTGGCTAAGGCGTATCGCTCCGAGGAGGTAAAGCGGTTCAAAGGTTGCAACTTAAATTGAGAACACTTAAAAGCACTAGTGTTTCTGTATGCTTTCGAGGAATCAGTCGACTGCCATCTGCTTTCGTCTTTTTGTGATGATTCAAACTTGCACATATC
>JGI24159J19872_10000047_pt1 | contig 58694 bp, 40 predicted proteins | sample Ectturendosymbi4_FD_19872 | JGI IMG/M metagenome (IMG submission 19872) | reverse complement strand
GTTGGAGGCAGAACCACAGGGTTACAGACCAGGCGCGTAGCCAGGGGGGGGGGCAATGGGGGCAATCCCCCCCAGTTCCGAAAGTTGCACCAAAAATGATTAGGTCAATCAAGCTTTTGATATGTAAGCCAAAGAACTTTTTCAGCGTAAATCACCGAAAATGCTTGCTATTGCATAATTTAGTCGAACCTGAACAAAGCACAGTGGTTCATCAATTGTCCATGATTAATCAAACGTTGTGTACCAAGGGGGGAATAGAAGAATTTTCCAGGTGAAGCCAAGGATTTTCTTAGGGTTGGCATAAATGTTGAAATTTCATTTTTTCCGCTCGAAACTAAGTAAACAACCTTTTGTGCTAGAAAGATAATAGGAAAATGTCGAATTTCAAAATGTATGGAGGGGCCAAGGCGTCCTTCTTCTCCTCCTCCCCTTTCGACGCTTATGGTTGTGTATATAATGTAAATGTTGGAGACTTCATGTCATGGCTGACATTTTCCTGAGGTTTAAGCTCCGTGTGGAAGTTAGTGATAATGAAGTACGACATTGTATCTAACAGCTTGTAATCACTAACCAAAGTAAAACAAGGAGTAACACTTTTCCCAGCTGTTTTTGTGTCAAGTAATCACAGTCCGACCTGTGCATAGTCTAAAAGTGGTACAACTTTCATCTAATGTTAATTGCCACCCTACCCTACTGTAAACGTGTAACCATTCCCTGCAACAGGTAGTCTCAGCAGCAAAATCTAATGTAAGTAGGAAGATGGTTTTCATCTTGGAAGTGCTGAGGACACTGACACTGCCATTACTTACAGATAGCTTGCAATCTGTTTCATTGATAAAGCGCATGTAACCAAAATGAAAATATTGACTTTTTTCCCAGTCAATTGCATTTTGTTATTTAAACACTGATAGATTAAAAAATACAACCGTTTACCCTAGAATGGCTAAAATCAGCAGTTCCCAAACTTTATTTAGCGTTACCCAAATCTGAGTTTGGTGAACACGCCTCAAACAACAATCCAAGCCTCAAACAGCTAATGAAAAAAAGATTGTATCGGTGATCTTTGGCAGTAGTTTAAGTTACTAAGCTCGTTTTTGATGTCAGTATTCCACTCTTTTCTCAAGTACCTGTACGCTCGTCTCGGCACGGCCCATTTTTGACCCTTTGTCACCCTTTCAGTTTCGACCGAAACTGGGCTAGATCAACTAAACCACTGTTGTTTTAAGTTGCGGAAACCTGCAGAGCCGTTGTGAGAATAGATTGTGGATTCCTTTTCACAAACACAATTGTTTTCACGCTTTGTGTAGACTGCGTGGGTCAAACATATGCAAGTTTGTTTAGAGGACATTTGTAACTTTTGAAATGCATTTCATAATGCTTACTGACATGAAATCCAAACATTTTTCAAACGCGTCGAGATATTCTAGCCTTTGCGTTATCAGCTCTATACGTCAACCAGCCGCTCAAGAATCGGATAAGATCCACGTCCTATATGCGCGCAAGTTTTGTACTCGGCTTCGATTGAACCTGTGTTGGTGTACATCAGAAGCGTGTAAATATAAAAACGCAATCATAATGGCGGCCACAATGACCACTGCAATATCGGCTGCAAAAGGCAAACATAAAACATCGAGATCTTCACGAGCGCTCTTGCATGAAAGTTATACGAGCAAATGGTGGCTTTCACTCAAAATAGAAACTTGGAACTTTATCAAAAACAAACTTTAAAAATTTTTCATTTCAACGAAAACGGACTGTGTATTTGCCGGCTTAAATTTGAACATATTATTTTGAAAAAAGCGCGAGAAAAATGCACCTTTCATGGATGATGCTTCGAAAACAAGGGGCATTAAATAATCAAATGTTGAGACTTGGCTGTGGTTTGCTCTCCCCTATCAAAATTCCTGGCTACGTGCCTGTTGCAGGCAGTTTCGTAACACTATTGTTCGCTAATCCGTAAAACGTGGTACAACACTACTTTCAGAGTAGGACGCTGAGTGCAACCTTGGTCAAGGCCAGCAGGTAAAGTTACGAATGTGCTGTGGTATGCACGAACAAACACTGTAACGTCCGAGCACTGTCACAAAGTAAAATGCGATTGTAGTGTTCAAAGAATAAGGACGAATATAAACAATCTGACTGCATCAAAGCGCGCAACCATACGTTGTTAGACTTTCTGCATCTTTCAAGAAACAAGTTCACTTTTTTTCTCAATAAGGCCTCAAATGTAGGAATGTTGTATTGAACCTGATGACTACTAACACTCGCTCGCCACGGCTGGTTGTCTAGAGCCCTGCACCCTAATTTATAGACCACACGCATTCTCTGCATGCATAACTTCCTGAAATTACACCATAATTGTGATGCACACACGGATGTACAGAAGAACGAAAACCTACATTTTTCACTGCGTTCGAATATCGGGAAGAAGAACCTTGCAGCTTGTTTGCTGTACAGTATTGATATCGCAGTTGTCTCTGAATATCTTTGTCATCTGATAGCTCAGTATCTTGTACAATCCCCAGATATTTGTATTGGTTAACAGATTTACACTTTGCCCACCCAGTGTCAGCAACGGGATGACTGTGCTTTTTGCGCTCTTAGTCTTAAACATAGGCGCACGAGGCGGAGGCCGTGGGGTGGCTGCCGTCTCCCCCGGCTTGAAAATTTTCAGAGCCAACTCTGTTTTCAGGATAAGCGCAAGTTGCTCAAAAATCCTGAATGATAAAAATATTTCAATACAGTGAAAAATTACACTGCAACTGTTTTTCAGGGCAAGCGCAAGTTGCTCAAAGATCCGGAATGTAAAAAGTATATTCAGTACAGTGAAATTTTTCAGGGCAAGCCCAAGTTGCTCGAAAATCCTGAACGGTGAAAGAATATTCGATACAGTGAATTCAGTGTACATTCACTTGGGGGTGATCCACGTAATTTGGGCTGGTGTAGTATGTAATCTGGACCAAAGTCGTGGCTGGTCATAATCAGGGTTGGGGAGTCGGAGCCGGAGTCGGAGTCGTAAGGAGTCGGAGGTTTTTGGGTGTAGTCGGATTTATTGTCCGACTCCGGATGTCCAGTTGGATCATATTTTACATCACCTTGCTAAATCGGGAATTCCTGTTGAAATGGTATAATTTATTTTGAAATTTTTGTTGAAACGGGGGTTTTCTTGATGTGTACACGATTTCCGTTGTTTTTAACAGCCAAATTTCATTCCCTTTGTGTTAAGGAGTCGGAGTCGGAAATTTTGGAAAGGTCGGAGTCGGATATTTTACCTCCGACTCCGCAACCCTAGCAATCGGATGTCGGCAGGTCAACAGCTGATATAAGAATTCGGTAACTCAGAATTTTTAACTCCGTTATAAACGAATTCAACTAACTCCGTTATAAACGAATTCAACTGTATAGAACAGATTTACAAGAGGTTTTAGGCCCCATTCGGATAAAAGTAAAAAAAGTTACGTTCAGGGCACATTGTATATTTTTAGAGCAAATTGTTATTTTCAGGGCAATTTTTTTCAGCCCCTCTAGTAAAATGCCTTCCCGTACGCCTATGGTCTTAAACATCATACAAACAGTTTTGCTGCAGTTGAAAATAATTCCATGCGATTCTGCATAAGCCTGACACACATCTAGTATATTTTGCAACCGACGTACACTTGTACAAAACACACACATATCGTCAGCAAACATCAAGTGGTTCAACAGGACCTCACCAATATAACACCCAGCTGTAAATGTTGTTTAGTTCAATGGATAAACCATCTAAATACAAGTATGGACTCAATACCCCTCTTGTCTAACGCATTAGTAACATGAAATGGTTCAGACAAATGCTTGCCCCATTTTAATTGCATCCCTTGTACCAGTATTTCAGTGGCCGCACAAAATACACCGGCACATTTCTCTGGATACATTTCTCAAATAATTTCATGTGTAGTACTCGATCGAATGCTTTCGAGGCACCTAAAAAACAGCATGCACTGATGAACCATGGGTTACGAAGTACGAACCAGTTTGCTTCAACAAAAGTGCACATTAATCAGTACCATTGATCGGTTTTATTCTGGTTGTCCACGATTTTTGCTTTTTTAGGCGTTCGCGCATTCCATATGATTTCTTCTACCCACACACCTCTGTAAATACCGCCAGCACTTATAACTCCTTGTCGAGTGATTCCGAAAAGTAGAAAAAGAGAATAGAAAAACAGAATCAGATCCAGTTATCATGAACTTTAAATCAGTCAAATGCGTTAAACCCCAGTCTTTTACTGTGTCGCAAAGCATGGCGAAAGCTAAAATGGTGTTTTTGGGTTATGTCATATAACCTGCATTGTTTGAACGGGATTTTACTGCACCTCTCATAACGTATCAGCGTTTCCGGCTGCTACTAAAACTTTCAGGGTTTCTACTGAATGTGAACAACCGAAAAAGAGCTCGAAGTGAATGGCATTTGCTGAGCGTTTCCCACGAATTTTGTGATGCTTAGCTTCCCAAGCAGTGCTGAGTTTAAGGAGCTTGCTTGATTATTTAGTTGCTTTCCGGTGTTGATAAAATGCAAGTAAACAACGCACTGTGGATGATGACGGTATATGACGTGTAGTGACGTACTTCGACTTTAAATACTTTGTAAGCCGATCAGACGAGCGGTGCAAATTGTCTGGCAAAAGCAAGCATTTCGAAACGGAGTTGAAACGTCCTTTTGTGAACTTATAAAACTGTCGGCGACTTCACTTTGCGCAAGTAAAGATTATGGGCACGGTGACGCTGAGACACGTAAGAAAAATTTGCCCATTAGGCAGTTTGGGTTGATTACTTTTGGGTCAAAAAACTTTGAGTGGCTTGTCAAAGTATTCATTACTCTGTAGTCAACACGGCCCAGAGAGATATTTCAAAATAATCTTGCTCAAATTAACCAAAAACAAACTGGAGCAGTCAGCATTTATTATTCTAGAAATGACCTCTTGACATGTCACATAAGCTTGCTCTGAAAGTCTTGCTAGAAGATTGGTTTTTAGAATTGTTTATGTCAACATTGCTTGCATTAGCTCATGTACATGCCAATGCTTTAACAAGAAAACGTGCTTGTGAAGGAGCTCGGACGGAATTAGAATAATAAACACGGTAACCGTTCCAGCGATTTGACAAAACGCCGCCGCCCAGGCAGACCACAAGCAAATAGACAACGCAGTTCAACTGACAAACAGCTGCTCTACTTAGCTCAGTAGTGATGTAGAATCTCAACTATGGACAAAGCTGATAGCGTACCGTTAATTAAGTACCAAGCAACCGAGGACGATAAGTATTCTCAGCCAAATCCAGAAACAATACACCAGTCGACAAGTTCTTCGATCGGATAAGGGTGAGATAGTCCAGAACGCGTAGTAGGAAATACCTTCGATCGATTTTGTTTCAAAGATTACAAAATCAACAGCACTGGATCAGCAAATCAAGATAAGGTATTTCAAAATTCATGTGAGTCACATCCGTCTTGAAAAATTGCCAGGCTACAACACGTCTTTTATTCCCACATGAAACGTGTATTTGTTTTGCACTTTCTGGATATTCTGACTTGCTTCGGGAATTGAGGTTTAACTGTGCAGCCATTAAACTATCGGCATGTATTCAGCGCCTGACGAGGTCCAAGAAAAGAAGCATATTTGCAGATCAGTGTGTGAAAGTTTAAATAGAAAAAAGATCATTTTCTTGACATCTGCAAGCTATGTCCACCGCTCAATATTTTCTACCAATCCTTGAATTTATATAACGTATTATTCTTGGTTGATAGAGTAACAGGGGCTGCAAAATGCAACAGTTACACGGCAAGTTGCACTGACTTGCATCACGACGGATATTGAAAGATTCGTTCCAGCAACTTTTTCTGGCCTCATCCTTGTTGCATAAAGATTAAATAAACGGAAATTTCGCGAGAGAGTGTAATCTAAGTGTCATGGAAAATATGGAATCCCTCCCTAGTTTTAAAAAGCGGCACGTACCGCTCCATCACATCCTTAGTATTCTTCCTTATTAGCAGTTTGAAATTGCGCAGTCGCACAACTCTCCCTGGACGCATCTGTTTACTTAGCGAAAAAACGAAACGATCAAGTAATTTGTCACACAGCGTCCAAATGATGAGCTACCAGCGCCTGTAGTGTTTCCCAGTCTTTAAAGGATATCCCCTTCATACTTTGGCTGGAAACACCTCCGTTATCCTTAGCAAACAGCAGGGTAACTGCTTTGTGCCATCCCGTAAGAAATTGATAAATATTTCCTGCTGTCTTGGTGTGATTTTTACATCAAGGTTTTCGACTGCCAGCAATCACAGCACAGGTGCACAGTGGTGTACGCAGAAATTTTTCATGAGGGGTTCATTCAGTGGCATATGGTGGTCATTTGTAATTGGTGTGCGCTGTTTGTGACGTTACAATTTGGGGTCATAGTCATATTTCCAAACCAAGGTTTTGGCGAGGTTTGTTGATATAATACGCATGTTTTTCTACATCTACTCCCCTTATTTTATGTGTCACTGCACTGAATATAAACTATTAGTGCGCCAAGTTAGGCTATCGGATGAAAATAAACTAAACGCTACCACACAGCAGTTCATAACTGCAAAAATATCAGGCTGCCAATTAAAACAGGGGAGTAAAACACACTCATAAATGCGTCAGACCAATATACAACTGCAAAATCAGGCTGCGCTAATGTCTTGTCGAATACGAGCAGTCGAGCGTATAAAGTGTGCGGCTGGACTGGCTGGTGCACACCCCGGTTTGTAAGATCGAATCTTGCTAAACGATACAAGAATAGAGAATGCGTATAAAGTACGCAAGAAAACTTTCGTTTTTTTGTTATTTATAGAAGTCCAGCAAACTTAGTTTTCCTTTTTCCCTGCTGAGACATTATCAAATGCATGAAAACTTCTATGTTAACAACTGCTGTTTTTGAGCTCGTGCAAAAGTTCATGCTACAGAATGTGGTAATAAAGCCAATGCGGTCAGCGCTTGCGCTGATCAGCATTAGCAGACAAAATAAATGCAATTGTTTCGGATAAAGTGAACTATCGCGGAACACAATCTTAAACATGCGTGGTGGGCGAAAAGTCTGCAAAAAGTGATGAGATGGTTTCTGGACGCAGACGATAACCCAGATTCCCACCGAAACCTAATTATTACTTTTCGGCCCATTTACAATGTTCCTTGAAATTTGCATGCAAATTCATTCCGTTGTATTTGCAGTAAGTTGACAAATTAAAAAGTAAAAAGTATGCGAAAACAATTAATGTCCTTTGCGCAGGTAATACGTTTTTGTAAAATATCAAACTCCAGGGGGGTTTTAATCCCACCCCACCCCCTTGCGTACGCCCTTGCAGGTGCATAAAGTGTCATCCAATTTAATTTGCAACCCACAACTAAAATTAGGATGAGCTGCGTTTGTAACGCGTCATAAAACCCCTCCCCAAAGAATAAATCGTTTACTTTACCTAGTTACCAGAATGAATTTTTAAATTTCAGCGCCTCGTTGAGCATCCTTATGCTTTTCATTCTCGCTAGTTTCATACGATTATGTTCAAAACTATTTAGTTTTACGCTGAGCAGCTTTCAAATGCTCTGCTGTGATAAATGCAAATGAGCACCTGACTTAACGTCTTTCATAGGCTGTTCTCAGTGGCAACTCCATCACAGTAGAGCCTCCAAATGCTAAAATGCCCCTTTTCAAAAATATCAACTTCTCAAAAATACCAAATCGCCAGCTGCGCTGCACAATCGGCCTTCTGAGTACTGTAAAGGTCTTTGCCAGAGGATTTGGCGGTACAGAGCCCAATTAAGGCGACCATACATCCCGGTTAATTTTTTGCTTGTACCGAAAAACCAAACAGGCCAGACCGGTCGCAAGTTACGATTTGAATTTCCGCTTTAAGTGAAGAGCAAATAAGCCATCGGGTTTTACAGGAGTAAGTTCGTTATCGGTGAAACCGATGATCTTTTTTTCAATTGTTTGCTGAAAATGTCAAGGAATCGAGAAGTTTCTTTGATCTAGTTGTAATTTTAAATCAGACATGTGATGTAGCTGATAATTTCTAAAATCAGGCAATCGCGGAAAGTATTCGTTTCCTACTCCTTCTACAAACGTGAATCTACAGCAGTTTAGATTGCAATGTTTTTTTGACTATCTTGCTTCGTAGTTTACCCTCCCGCAACTATGAGAACTTTCCGGCGTGGGGTATTGCCCACTTTGGGAAACAGTGCGTAAGGGGAAACCCGGCAAGCAAGCTCATCCTCTGCAGTTGGAGCTGCCAGCAAAAAGCTCGTAGTTGGTTGCGATTTGGCAACGAAAATTTCCAAACATGTATGAGCTTCTGGGACTTTTGACTGTGACATCATTTCCCTTTAATTGGTTGTTGTGAAAGCTTTTCAAGCTTAAAAAGGCCAGTATAAGAGTATCCAATCAGCTTTAGGACGTGTACAGCTTTAGGACGTGTAAGTATCCAATCAGCTTCAGGACGTGTACCAGTAACAGGTTTATGTAACGTTATTCAAGATTTTCTTCGATCATTGCAGCATGCCATGAACTGTAGTGGCGGTTGCCCACTGTAAGGGTCGAGACTGATTCAAGAATCCTTTGACGAGGTGATGGTTTCTGAGTTCCTGCAGATACTTTGCTCTGAAAAGTTGCGCTTCGACAGTGGGATGGAATGGCACGAAAGTTTTCGCCAATTGCAAGGCAATCAAAAGATACCTCTGTAAACCTTCAAAACAGTCAAGAATCGCTGTCTATTGCCAGGTATATTTTCACAACTAAAAATCAAACGCAAAGATCTTGACAGAATATATATTTAGGCCTCATCAGTTCTTTTGATTGCGATTGCGTAGCAACGACTTAATCTCAAGCAAGCTCAAGAAATACGATTTGGGGCTATTGAGTAGTAGATTACAAAACACTGTGTTAAATCAAAGTGTACCAATATGCGCCTGGCGCACTGCAGAAGTAGTGCGTCTTGCTCAACGGAAAACGAAGCAATTCCCCTTAAGAAATTTGGAAATTACTGAGGAGTTTCGTGAGCAATGTCGTGATCACAAATCACATTGGATGGTTCTTGTGAGAGACTGCTTAGGGCAAAACTAATTAATGTCATGATAGAACGTCACGCAGCAGTTCTAATCTTGTTTAAGTTGAAATTTCGGGTAAGGCTGCGGAATAGCATAAGATCAGCAAATTCAGTTTTTAAAACTGCACTGTGAAAAGAGGTGGGCGGAACTGCTTAAGGTTGTGGTTTAGCAGAAGTTTGACTTGCTTCTTTAGTTTAACCTAAGTAGCGCCGTCAGCGGACAATTGCTTCTACCTCATTTTTTTCCGGGTTACGACTTGAAACTTCGTGTACTCCACTGCCTTGTGTTCTTAACAAAAGCAAACATGGCTTCCATCACCAACGACGACAACGCGCCGTGTGGTAAAACGTAAATCGACATTTGCTCAAAATCAACTGCTATCGTTAGCCAATAGCAAGGCTATCAAAATACTTTAAAGTTCAGGGTGTGTCTGAACTTGGTGGCATTTACGGGACGTTAAAGTACATCGCCAAGGTGCCCTTTAATGTTTTCTCGGTACGTGAATTGACATTTGCTTTTTAATGGGAATGAAAGCTTGCAATAAGTTTGATTCTATAGACTTTTCCGATTGGAGTGCAATTGCATTTGCTAGAGGATGATGGCTGAAATTCGTAGCGACAGTTGTTTTCGAGAATGCCGCAAATATTCAGCAAATCTGTAATGTTTGAAGTGTGGAATGTCAAACATCCGGCAAGACAATGGCCTGCCAGTTGCATCAACAAGATTTGTTTTTATCTGGATGCCAGTCAAAGTTTTGTTGAATACTGGGTGGCATGCGCCACCTTTAAGCAAAACTTGTCTTTTTTCAAAAATAAATTTTAACGGGTTTTGCAGCTTTTTCGAACAACGTGTTAATCAGAATGCACTGCACATTTTTCCCTGTGGTAGGCTTAAAGCAACTACTTTGGCAGTTAGTGTTAGTTTTTAAAAAACCGGGAGCACTCTTGGCAAGGGCAACTTTGCTTCAGAATTCTGCAGGTGTTATTCCTATAAATCCACAGTATGTACTATCCGATCTCTTAGAGAGAAACAACTACACAAGTTTGTGTTTCGAGGTAAAGCGATCAACTGCTGGCGCTCTCAGTGAGCTTTCACGCGTGGATCTAAATTTTGGGGTCTTAGCGATAAAATCTCGCTCGCAGCACCAAGAACTTCAAGTTGACTCGAAGTAATATTTGCCGCAGCAAAACCTCTGCTATTTCTACTCGTCAGCAGAAGCGTCAACAAAGTTTTTCAGCGTGTGCACAACCGACGTTGTTCACTTTCATATCACAGACACGCATGACTTTGCGCCATGGTACATTGGCTGCAGAACATACCGCCATCCAGCTTATGCTAGACTCGAAGTGGCGACAACCATGGGCGTCGGAAGGATTTTTTCCAGGGGGGGCCAGTAGGGGATTTTCCCAAAATTTTTACCAGGCGGGTGGCAAAAGTGGTGAAATTTGTTTTTTATTCCTCGAAATTAAAATAACAACGTTTTTTTGCTAATAATTTCAAAATCCAGGGGGGCCTTGGCCCCCCCTGGCGACGCCCATGGCGACAACTCTATGGAAGCTCGCGCAGGAGTTGTGGAAAAGCAAACAAACAAGAATATGAAATCACTATAGCTTACTGCCATTTTTCCAAATTATTAACATCGACCATCAAAGTGGTATTAAAGCAACGTCACTTCAAATTGGCATTGTTTCATTTTTAATCAAATAAATATCTAATTGATGGACTTGCAGCGACACTGAATTCTCTTTTGCTGATAACTGACACGTGCAACACATACAACGTATTAGAACAGCGCATGCCAGCACCACCTTTAACTGAGACAAGAACGTGATAAAAAGAAAAATACCATATATTTTCCTCCAACTGGTTTATCCACATGGCGTATATTTTCACATCATCACGCGGCTGGAACTGCAACCGTGGCGAAGCGACCGACAACGTGCGAAGTAGTATTGAAGTATGTTCGTAGTAAAGCGAGTATTTGTGGTCGAACTGTCAGGCGTTCTTATTAATTGCAGCTCAATTGCCGAGACCTTGCCAAACAGCAATTACTTGCAATGCCTGCAGTTATTTTCCCTCACAGACAGAATGCCGCAGCGCCTTAACAGTTTTGCGGTTGCGCTCTTCAACTAAAGTGTATATACAAAGCTGCTGTCGCTAGCGTAATACACAAATGTCAGTCGGTTCGAAAGAGAAACTAATGAGCCAGTGGTGGAAAAACCCAAGTGTTAGCATGTCGCTGTAGTTTTGAACAACCACTACTACAAACATCGTCGCCAACTGGGAGAGCTCAAATTTCCATTGAACACAATTTAAGAAAAAGGAATTTGGCAGGGCCTCCAAAAATATGGAAACTTGTATGCTAGCGAAGTTATCGGGAACAGGCCTCAGTTTTAAACGCAGTCTGTCCTGGGTAGGCGTGTTTTCCAAAAATGCACTGGCGAAAAGGCAGCAACAGCTGATGCAAAATTCACGTAAGATCATCAGGTTGTGACGTAGATGCGTGCCTATTCTGCGCATTTTTCTCTTCGCGTGAGCTTTTTACATGAACGACGATAAATGTTGACAACCACAATCAGTTTAAACAAGTTCTTAAGAGAAAAAAGCCGAAGAATTCAGAAAAATCTGAGTCTCACCGAACCATTTTGAACCGCGGAAATATTAACGAGCTAGGAAGGAAGGTTCGACAGATTTGCTGTCTAGACATTTTCCTGAAGTTTTTGGGACATGCTTCGTTCAGAGAGGTTAGACAATAAGACGGAGGGATTAGGACGACTGGCAGAAAGTTTGTTTAAGTGGTCTGATTGCAGTTGTGAAGCGGTGCACATGACGCAACACCCAAAAGAGTTGTTTTTTTGTTTTTCTATTTCATTCACATTTAAACTTAGCGAATTTGTCTCGGAAGAGACATTAAATCCACGTCAAGTTTTTAATATGCATTTGCCAGGCTTTTAGTAGAGAGCAACATCGGTACTTTCCAACTTTTCAAATGGTTTCATATCTCTGGTTTCCACAAGCGAGTTTCTCGTAAACATGTGGCTATAAAGCTTGTTGACGCGGATACGTTATTTCCCATATGTTTTATTTCTTTTCACACGCAATCACACCTGTTTCTTGTACTTGTAATCAGATAGGCCTACGTGCAAGCGTTTTAATTTACAAATGCATGTTTTCCCTTATTGTCATCATTTGCGATTGCACTTGTTAAATGCCCATCAACTTTTCCTGGAGAGAGAAAAAAATATAAAAGGCGAGGGACTTGGGGAGGGCAATTTCTTTGAATACTCAAAAATAATTATCACTGCCGACCTTCTTAAGTTATCAAAATTCCTATTGATTCACAAATGAAAGTAAAGCGCCAGTCTAAACACGGTATCGTATTTTTGGTAAGCAGTTTTCTCAACAACGTGATACCGAAAATGTCACGACCCAACGGTCAAAGGTTCTTGGTGAATGAAGTTCTTTTACAGTAACGAAATAAGCTACCATAACAAGAAAGAGCAAACTGCAGGAAAGAGTGTTTAAATTATTTGTCATAGAAAACCATCGTTCTTTCGTGTTCGAAATAACATATGTTTCATTTTCGACAGAGAGACATGAAACCGAATCGCAGCAAAAACCCATTCGCTCCGCGTTTCTGGTCAAAATGTCTCACTGAAAAGAAAGCAGAACTAAAAGGCAGAATTGTGCACGGGTGGGTGAAAGCTCAAAATCAACAAATGCGGTTTTGAGTATTATAATATTATCTTTACCGAGTTTTCCTTTGCATGAAACCGCTAACTTTCTTCCTTCGCCTAACACAAAATTTTCATTCTTTTTTCCATATCAGGCCTGCGTAGGTCTCTGTGATTCCAGTGGCCTCTTAGTTCTTGAAGGTGTTTGCGTGGTTGTGCTGATGTTATCAGTCAAATCGCGATCATCATGCATGGTCGCCATTTTAAGTCTATTTGTTGCGTAGTAGTCTTAATATGTTTTTACATTTCTCTGTTTAGGTCAAGAATCTGATATTCAATCCCGGTTTGGTCAAACATTGCTGTTGTCAGTGCATACAATCAGTACACCGTTCCAGTGAGCGGTTTAAATGCTTTAGAACTTTTTTATTTACTTCTCTCCGCAAGGGCAGGTTACAATACGGTTCCTTGCGACCGCAGTTTCTTCATAGTTAAGTCTGTCATCTTCGATAATAAAGACATCACCAGACATGCTGCTTCCAAGCGAACACACCAAACGACAGAAAGTGCGAACCGCAAAAAACGAGATTAATTCTTTTCCCCAGCGTATAGCACAAGCAGATTAAACTTGCATGTCAACACCACAACCGTTTGAACGTTGCATCACGACGGAGAAAGTTGTATTACTTATCAACCACTTGAGTAATGCTTGGCTCGGTTTGTAGAATCGCTGTGTCCACTGGAATACTGTAGTAACTGTTGGCTAGTTCCCATTTGCTCTCAATACAACAGCATGAAATGAAAGTCGAAACAAGAAACGATTATGTGAAAACGATAAACTGTTTAAATGTCACCCCGACAAACAGTTTTATCCTTGTTTTCTAGCCTCTTCCGCGCACTGGTGAACACGTCTTGAACGACCAGCAGAAAAACATGGTGTGAAGCGGCGTAAACGCACGGCAAGTATGATGATGAGAGGGTTTGGTGCTTGCATAGCAAACAAACCTAAGAATATGTTGAAGGTTAAGTTTTTTTATAAATTTTCATGTAACTTTCAACCGACGCGCTTTGACCGCGTGTAAAAGTAGAAAGTGCGCTATTTTCTAACAAAAGCTCTGATTGCCATTGTTTTATTGGCATGAAATGCCGACACTAACGTCATTGACTTCACCTCGTGCCGTCACATTACACTGGAAACTGGCTCTCACTCATTTTTTACCGCGGATGACCTGATGGCCGGTACGAAAGCACTGCGTTGCCATTTGTAACTGCGCTGCAGTCAAAAGAGAGCAATAAGTGGGCTCTGCATTCGCAAAGTCATCGTAAGCATTGGTAGCCAGTCAGAGCGCGAGATAAGCCGGACAAAAGCGTCATCATCTTTTCATACAATCAAGCAATTTTCATAAAATCAATCACGAAACCTACCACACTTGTTAAATAAAACTTGATATCTTTGAGAGTGCGCACGAATCAAAACATGACTTGGCCATGAGGTTTTAGCAATGGTTGGGTTGGTGACCTTCCTATGTAAAGGAAAAGTCTCACAAAAATGGAGAGTCATAAAATTTATTTTAACAGGTATGGATAACTATTGCCTGAACGTCAAATTTTTGTAAGGCTGTATCGCGCCCTTTCAAGTCAACTTCAGCGTGCAGTACCTCATTTGAAAGCGTTTTGACACACCATCCGTCTGAACTGCTCAGATGAAGGCATCTCAGCAAAAGCAGTTTTGATTCAGAGATTTTAAATCGGATTTCACTCTTTTCAACTATTTCGGAGAAAAGATTGGCATCCGTTCCATGCTAGCAACAAACCAAACAGAAGGCTGACCTTTTGTATCAACAGTAGATAGCACAGCACAAATGTCCCGGACCATGGCACTTTTTGGCAAAGACACTTATTCCATAGCCCAATTTCCTTTGGAAAGTCAAGGCAATCATGGGCGTCGGAACTGGGGAAAGGGGGCCTTGACCTTTCTGGATTTTGAAATTTGATATTCTCCTATTAAATTTTTAGCAAGAAAAGGTTGCTTTATTAGTTACGAATGCGGGTAAAATGAAATTTCGCCACTTTTCACCCTCCCTGGAAAATTTTTTTGGCTATCCCTGGAAAAATCCACTATTTGCTTCCACTGCAAAAAATCCTTCCGACGTCCATGAATGCAGTTTCTTGTTTCACAATCGTGTCGATGACATCCGAGCAATTCTCCCACTGGTCTTTGTTTCAGCGTTTGTTTTTGTAATCAGTGTAAGATTTCTTTCTCGGGAAGTTCGTTTGGCATTTGCCTTTTGAAACAGCTCAAACTGCTGAAGCGTCTTAAATTTCCTGGATTGTTAAACTTTTAAGACGCCCTTGTTTCATTTCAAGGAAATTATATATTTTTCAGAGTTTGCGGTGCTTCCTTCTCTAAAGTTTCCTTCCCGAAATCTGAAGATTTCGTGGGTTTTGCTATTGTTCGTACACTGCATGTACGCCAAGTACGTAGATCCACAGCGTTATTGCGCTTTGTTGTGTTCTTTTTTATCAGAACCATGGGCTTAGCTTCAGTAACTTCTCTTCCGAATCCTCAATTTTCCAAATTACCCGCTTCCAACCTGCTTTAATGTTGCAGCTCACTGTAACTGTTTGTCGTGTTTGAATCGCGGAACTGTAAAATCACTTGGAAATGGTAGTATATCAACCCTTGTCGATACACCAACTTGGTCTATACTCCGAACACAGCGCCCGCTCTTGGCTGAGTTTGTGTATTTGACCACATCGCGCCAAAACAAAATGGATTTAGCATCACCGATTGATAAAATAGAATCTATACCTGTTGTTAATTTGATATTTTCATTAATTTTGACTCGTAACACACGGTGTGTGGACAAAAAAGCAGTAAACATCGTACGTCTGACAAACATGCACAATCTAAGTTAAGACCAGGTCTAAGAACCAAAACAACATCTTACCCAAAAGGATGTTTACGCAAAGAAAAATTTCAAAAACTTGCAGGGATTTAATACGGCAAATAATTTCTTTAAAAAAATGTTGAATCTACCCTTCATTGTAGAAAGTTGAGAAAGCTGATTTTCACGTAAAAGAGAAGAATGTTAAAGAGTTAAACCTTCGGTCTCTTTATCAACACATCTGAGGATGCCCGCGGGTTCAGACACGCGGTTCGTATCATGTGGAAGTGACAGAGCAACCCATTTGCTGGTTTCTCCACACATTTTCCTTGAGTAGTTCTTTGCAACGTGTTGGGTCCCGCGCAACGTAGCAGATTTCGCCTTTTAGTTGCAAGTATTTTAGTTGCGCCATGCAAACCTCGCTTCGACTTCTAAAGTGGGCTTCATTCATTGACAGCCCACGAATTTGGTTCTAGCTTCATTTTAAAGTGAGGCTGACCGCTCTACCGTTGATTTTCTTGGAGCTTTTGGCGCTGTGCAACAGCCAAGTTTTGTAGCGCCAAGCCGTACTTGCACAACCGACATCCGCAATTGCAGAAACCATGGAGACAAAAGTACAAAACAACGGATACAACGGATAGCAACACATGTAAGAGTGTCCCCGCAGCTCTTCTGTGCACCATTGCGCCATGCAAGAAGGCTATTGTACCAATTTACAAGGTCTTGGTGAGACCGAGCCTGTAGCGTCAAACTCCAGACCTGCCAGCACTGAAGCAAACGCACCAACCACCAGGCCACGGGTCGGTCCCCACTCTGCAGTAGACGCTGCGGCGGATCTACAGTTCGCTAATTGCCCCACCGAGCTCTCGTCAGTGTAAAGAGCACTCACAGCGCTTTGCAAATTATAGTCAATTATCTTGGCACGCTTTACGAATTCTCCGATATTTCTATGTCGCGATGCTGACAGATTTGCAGCACTGCCGGGGGCCTAAATGCGCAAATTTCATTGGCAGTCACCGTTTGAAGATTGGCTGCCCATGGTACATTTCTGCACTTCGCCATTAACCCAGGTTGCCACTACAACGTCAGAAATAGTTTTCCATTCACTAGATTTCTGCCATGTTGACTGACACAAAGTTTCCATGTGTTCACCTTTTGCATTTCTTGGCCTTATCAAGAGATTTTCAAAATGCATCTTGCGGGAGTCCAGTGTTAGTGAAATATGGTAAGGAATATGGGAATAACTTGTCCAAGGATATCAAAAATTACCTTTTTTTTTCCGAAACAGTGATGTTGGTGTTAACCTACAGTACACAACAAACTTTAAACTTGAAAGCCTAAGACAAAACAAGACAAAGCAAAACACTTGGTCGCTGTAGATCTTCCAGACACTTCCAATCAGGGCTGTGTAGTCGGATCCGGAGCCCAAGCAATTTTGGATGACTGGCGCCGGAGCCAAAAGCTTTTAAATGGTGGAGTCGAAGACGGAGCTTGAAATTTGGGTTCCGGTTCCACAGCTCCAATTTGTAGGGCAAGCGAGTTGTACAAATGATACAATGGTTTTCAGATTTCAATGAACCAAATCATTCTGAAGCCGGAGTCTGAAACTTTTAAAAGTTGGAGCCGGAGTCGAAACTGGAGCCAAAAAATTGTGATGCCTGGAGCTGGAGCCGGAGCTGGAGCCAGAGCCGGAGCCTGAAATTTGAGTTCCGGCTCCACAGCCCTGCTTCCAATATATCAGACTTGGAGACCGTATTTTGGCATGATATTGCGACTAACTTAAAATTCGTTCATGTTGCATGTTCCAATGGCCCATTTAAAACTTTATTTTCCAGTGTGCCTCGAAACGTATCTAAACCTATCTGCTTTTGATAGGTTCTACCAACGTTCACGTTTGTGAACCGTTCACGTTTGTGAACGTTATGTTAGACAAACGTGAAGGTTGGTAGAGTCGATCAAAAGCAGATAGGTTTCGAGGCACACTGGAAAATTAAATGAAAAGTACCATTGAATGATAATGTTAAAAATTTTCTTTGAACATGATTTCATCATTAACTTTTCTGGCGGATGCAGGAAATTTCCCGTGTTATTTTGAATTGGCAATTTCTTAACATGTACTGAAACTTACTTGTAAACAAAGAATACACCTTCTAATTTCTATAAATAATACAAGACTTGGGTCAGTCGCCAGACTTTCGTCGTCTCCTGATGTGTCAATAACGCCATGCCATTTTTAGCCAGGAGACGTAACTTATTTTTTTGGAGATTGTTAAACGCAAGCAGGCATGGGTTATTTGAAGTTAACAAAGCGCACAACGAAACATATTGTGACGCCTGTAAAAAGCAGCGGCAGATGGTCAAAGCCAGACCAGAAGCGCAGGGCTTTGTTGTGGGAAATGGCTTTGAATGAAATACGCAATTTCCTGCTGAGTCGTGTTCGAGAAACTAGAACAATAGAGAGCAACCGTTGTTGGCGAATTGGAGAAAAGGAACTACGAGAGCTACAACACTATTGGAGAACAGGAACTACAAGAGCTCCGACAGACGTTTCGAAATGAGCTTAATAATTTTTTTTATAAGGTTCAGGTAGATGATGGGCAACGTGCAAAGTAGGTGTCAGGTTCTGAAGAGAAACGAAACTAGTTAGGCTAAATATTTACGTTCTACGGAGTTGAGCTACACGCTTGGACAAAAAAATGACGCACGTGTCTGGGTTTCGTGATTTTCATACGACTTGGCGTTGCTTGCCGCACAGTTAGTTTAAATCTTTGGCATCCAACTTGCTTGGAAAAGTGTCCTTCAAACTAAAATAACAGCTACAGAGAAAACATTGACACAAGGAATGCGGCACTCAGCCGGGATTGCGAGACGAAACTTCTGGAGTTGTAAACGTCTCTGTCGATTAAAGCTAATTTTGCAGTACCCGAAATTGAACGTTTACACGTGAGGGGCGGTATGTGTTTTTTTGCACAATCACCCATTATTCTGTCTTGTATCTTCGGACATTTTTTCCACCTCCGATGGAAATCTAGCTGATGCTTCTGAACTTTGTAGGCGTTCATGCAAAAGGTTGGCAACTGTTGCTTGGGTTGCAAAGACGTTGTTTTTTTCCTTTGAAGGGAATACAGGCTGCGAAGCGAATTAAAAAGTGCTGCACTAGTATTTTCACAATCTTTTCCGCGACGTTGCCCACCGAGCCCAAAGACCACGTCAGAACGTCGAAATCAGCGACTTGGCAAAACTGGGTCGGTTCGCGATTTGCCAGATGCCGCTGTGTAACAAACCTGTAAAATCAACTACCTTAGGGTTAAAAAGCGCAGTTGTGATAGGACATCTGCTCGCCGACAGGCTCCGTCTTTAGTCGCCAGGCGCCCTTGTGCTTTCAGAGGATGACTGCCATGTGACAAGCTTTGGTCATCGAAATGATGCAGGGACGTAAGTACGTGTTTTTCGCTGCCCGGCGAGATGAAAGTGCGCGTGTGTGTTGCACTGCGCGCACTGAATGCACATGCTTCCTGCATCTGACGTCGCACTCGTGGCGAAAGCAACGAATCTTGCTTATTGCGGGCGCAGCAAAAAGCCCGCTTATATCACTGGAAACAAACGAAACCTGCAATCCGTTGAACGTTAGCCATCAAAATGCAAAACTCTATTGCATCACCAGGTATTCTGCATGCTAGTTGCCTTAGGTACTTGCATATGGGGTAATGCACGAGTTTGGAGGAAGTATGTTATCGGTGACAAGAAGTGCAAGCCTCATCAGTGCCAGCATAAACTTCATAAAGCTATTTATTTTTATTCTGAAACGCTTTGCATCGATTTTAAAAAGGGTTACAAAAGTTAGGCAGGCGCTTCGAAATTGAAAAACTTTATTGAAATTCTCAATGCAACGTAAAAACCCTGATAGCAGCTTTTCGCAAGATTGTCGCAAGAGAATGTGGGCAAGAATGTATTCATCCCACTCTGGAGATCATTCATAAGCCGCACAAAACTAAGAACTGGCAGCAAGCTGGAAAAGCAACCTGCCAGCATTCGGTAGTTACTAACTTACTGGAAATCGCTCAATATTACATAAGTCATATAGTACTAGAAAAGGTATTTATCAAACAAAAAGTGTCGACTTGCTTTGATCATTTTTTTCTTTTTACAGAAGTTGAAACACGGGTAGGCTTACTGGAAATAAGGCGTTCAGCGCCACTGATGCAGATGGGAATGCGAAAAGAGAATAATAAGCGAACAGAAAATGTAAGAAAAAAGACAAACGTTTCAGCTTATAAATCGTCTGCTTACGCATAGTTTTACAGAATTCGACGTGTGATAGAGTCACAGCCTGTAATGTGTGAATGCAGCCAGTTAGAAACGGGAAAACGTGATGAGGCTGCTTGAATACGGCAGTTTCGGTACCAGTTTCACAAGCAGCTTTTAACTGGCTAGCCCCTGGTAAAGTTACAGATTAAACCATGGACTGCCTTTGTGTTTAACGCAATTGTGAATTATTGCTAAACAAAGATGTGACGTTGAAGAAGTCTCATATGAATATCCAAGAAAACTAAAACAAAGCGTGCTAAGTTTGCTCGGCGTGAACGATGATACAAAAACAATCCTCAACACTTTCTCCCCTGTTTTGAGTCATAACGCATAAACCACCCTTTCGTAAATGCTTGCGACACGGCAGAAAGCTATATAGATGTCCGTGGTGACTGTTCACGAGTTTTGATGCAGCCTAAACACTGAATGGGCCTGTCCCTGAGATGCTGTGGTGTTGTATCGACGTTGTAGTTCAAAACACCGTGCTCGACTTGGAAACTCAACGTTTAAAACTTGCGCTAGCGGGTAACTGAAAGACTTTTGATGAGCATCTTTAAAGTGTACCACTGAAGTTGAACGGTTTCTTGGATATGAACTCAACGTAGATTATTTCTGCTGTGAGGTTAATGCCATGTATTTTGGTTTATTTTCTGGAGTCTCTGTGCTTTCGTGTCTCAAGTTTCTATGCTATCTGCAAAAACCAATGGCTTTCTTCTTACACTGTTTCAAAGAAATATGGGTCGCTTATTTATGGCACGGACTAGATTAACTAAACGTGGAAGTTAGTGAAAAATCTTACCAATTTTTATGGAAGGTTCTGAGGTGAATTCCGAACAACTTCGAACCAAGCATTTCTGCAGTTCGAAGCTGCTAAAATACAATTTCGGCCTTATTAGCAAAACGCGGATTTGAAATTATGATTGGCAACAATTACACTAACAAGCTGCAGCTTAAATCTATAGCCGATTCGGGCATTATGGCGTGATTCAGTCGAAGCTGGTAGGTTTTGTCGCAAAGCCCCAACTCCTGAAAAGCGGTTGAGCCTGATCACGTAAAACTTGGCCGTAGTTTCAAGCCAGATGTGAAAGGAATTAAATTTACAGAAACAGGATCTGCTCAAAACGTGTAAAGCTACGCGCAGCAGAGATTGTACACAGACCTTGTCAGGCAAAAATGTGACACTTTTCCAGTGTTGAGAGCCTAAGCAAGCTTTTGGGCATTTTTGTCAGTTTGAAGTGTCGAAAATGTGTGTGTTTTGCATCTAATTTTTTATCTTTCTAAGCGCTCCTTCAAAATTGTAACCCCAACCTTCGCCATACCAAAATCGAAAGCGTTGTCTACAACGCTTTCTACAACAGCGCTAAAGCACATTTACTTACAAATTAAACAAGATTCTCACATTTCCTGCTTCCACGAGCAAGTCTGAATAATCATTGCTAGCGTTTGATCAGTCGTTAGACCAGTGTTTTTCAACCGGGGTTCCACGGAACATTTCATTTGTTTTGTTGCGTCGGGTAATTCTGCGCTAGTGCACTGCTCGGCACGGCAACTCCTGGGAGCAATAAAACAAACAAAGAATCGTGCGCGGCTATTCCTGGCAGCTTCTCAGTGTAGATTCGCCTTTAGGTTTTGCGAGTGGCTGGCAGGGGTTCCGCCGAAACGGACCGAACTTGCCCGGGACGAAATTCGCAACCACAGTTCCATGCGGTTGTAGCAATATAGATACTTAGGTCATTGTATAGGGTTCCACGAGCAACGCAAACATTGGCGGGAGGTTCCGCTGCAGCAGAAAGGTTGAAAAACACTCCGTCAGACAGTTTACACTACAACTGTGAGAATCAGGGAAGTGATTTGAGTTGAAGTTGTCATGACGTGATAGCCTGTTGGGCATTCAAAGCTGGAATTCCAAAATACACCTTACTTTTTCTTTTACATAGAGCGAAACTTTGCATAAAAACTACATGCCTAGCGTTTCACGTGTTTGGTTGCGTTTACTGCGCAAAAAAACTTGTTTGCTTTTCAATGTTTTTTGCAACTTCGTTTGTGATGCAGTTGCCAACGACGGTCAACATTTTCCATGTTCTTTGCACCTTCCGCCTTCTTGGCATGCCTAATTATGCTAAATTGTGGCACAGATTTCGGCGCAGAGGAGTCTTTGTTGTTCGATTGTTTACAGTAACACAGATGAAAAAATTGTTTTTCATCATGCGAATATTTCAGTACATTTTTGCGCGTGTCCCGCAAACTAAAAAAAAACAGTTTTGCGTGATGTGCAAACATTTCTTGCTTGATTTTCAGGTGGTCACCGTTTTGACCTTCGTGGTTTGTCGGCTCTCTTTTCAGTTTGCCAGAGTTGCGCTGTATCTTTTTCGGTCTCTCTAATAGCTTTTCCCATGCAGCACACCAGAGCTATACAGGAGGCCGCTCGCTGTTGACGAACGTATCGCTGTAGATTGTTTCCATTCGCGTTTGTAACGTCAGTACAATAGGGTCGTGTTAAACTTATGACGTAACTATATATCAAGCTGTGACGCAAAAAGTTACCTGGTGAGAAGGTGACACCCTCGCAGCAGGTGGATGAACACAGAACAAGGTACGTTTTATGACGCCATGCCGTGTTAGAAGAGTTTTCCTGACAGTGTTGTTGATATGCTCCTGCCACTCACACCTACGCTAGACAGTCGGTGTCTGCTTGTGGTTGCTCACTCAGTCGCTTCGTCTTGTTCTAGTTTTGAATTATTGATCAGCGACCTATTGCTTGTGACGTATAATGTACGTTGACTGTGCACTGGAGCGGCAGTAAGTGGAAAACAGCGTCTTTTTCTTCGAAAAGATTTGGAAGACGAGCGTGAAATTTGACCTTATGTCATGTGAGATTGAAGAGGTAACAGGCTTGTTTTCGCTAAAGCGATGTCCATGTGTTCACGAATTTTCAACACAGAGCTTCATTACGGGCACGCTTCAGTGGATAGCGTGACATAACCCAGCGTCGGGGTTTCCCCGTGAACATATTTCCAATCAAAAGTTAAGAGCAAAGTCGAAACAACCATCTGTGCTTTGGGTCAAAGCAATGTAAATACCTGCTGTGTTCGCTGCTGTGGTTGGCGAAAAATGCGACTACGTAGTTCCGGAAATTTCGCCCCACCCAACGAAAAGTTGGCGCACGCTATTTCAAACTGTACTTTTTGGCAAGCTTTTCACAACCTGTTTGCACTGATCTGATGTAATTCTAAGATTGGCATATCTAGCTGTTCGAAATCGAAGGCCGAGGTGAAACAGAGCACCTTGAAAAGGCTCTGCAGATTGTGTATCAAAGGCTCGTGCCGCCTTTTGACCTTTCAGTTGAACCGCTCTGGAGTTTGGTATTTTCTGGTTGCGTTTAAAGAGGAATAAGGTTCCACATTTGCGGTTGTACAAAAATATCAACAAATTTTATAAACGAATTAAAATTATACCTATAATTTTTTCCCGAATCTTACCCTCTGTTCATAGGCGGAGCCAGGGGATCCAAGGAGGCCATGCCCCCCCACAAATTTCTAGCATACCTTGTCATTTTGCGCTTTGAGAAGCGGTGTCCCAAACAACATACTGTTGCTCGCTTAAAGTCAAAAGATTTAGCTCTTCCAAAACATTTGGGCAGGCTACGCCACCGCCCCTGTTCCTTTCTTAAGCAATCATGAAATTTACCTAAATAAAGCAAATGTATATATTTGCAATTGAAATACGATTAATCTTGCTGAAGATGCATATACAGTCCACGAAAATGACGTTTACAGATGCAGAAAAAAGTCTTGTAACGATCAATGCTTTATCATTATCATCGTTCACCGTAAATTATTTGCTGCTACTCAGGAGACGTTGGTTCAAAGAAAAGTGTTGCACCTTGATTGTAACGTCACGCTTTGCGCCTAATTGGAAAACTTCTACAAACGAAAAATGTATCATCTAATGGGCCATTATCTTCACGTTCAGGTCGCGGGCATTATTTATTGAACTCGTTTTAACAAACAAGCAAGCCTGCATCAATGACAAGATCTTTTCTCAATCACTCATTTGACATGAGGGAAGGCCGCGCGAGTAGAAGCCTTCAGTGCGAAAATACCCCGCGAATCTTTGCAACATCTACCCATAATTTTTGGATTCACATGGTAATTTTAATATACGTGATGCCCTCCAATTGCCTAAATGTAGTCATTTTACTCCCAGCAGTTTTCATGAACACTAGGTTTCAAAAACTATACAAATGAAGTTGTCCGGCTATGGCCTGTGAACGTTACGTATTATAGTTGTTTTATGTAGGTGGTACGAACAAAACCGCAGAAAATTGCATGTGCATGGTTGAAGGTGCACTGATATCATGGGCTGCTATACACACAAGCTTGTGCTGTGAACTTCGCCGCCACTCTTCCAACTGTATTGTATTCAATAGTGCCGCAAAAGTTGTACATAGTGTTCGTGGAGATTATTTCCACAAAGGTTGGGTGGCAGACAAAGAAACTTGTAAACCGAGAACTAGATGACTTTCGGTGCTGCTTGTTTGGTATTTCGGGAGTGCAGTATTGAAATACTTTCGGCTTACTGTGGTAACTCTGTTGCATCACGTTCGCCTACCTTCAACCAGCGAATAAATGCAGGTTAACGGGCTTTGTTAGATAGCAATTGCGTATAGTTTAGCTTAACAAAATTTTTCTCGGCACGCTGTATTGTCATCAAACCTTTTGACAAAGTTCTTTACAGCTATAACGGTGGTTTCGGAGTCGGATTTTCGCATCGGTCATGTAAATGCAATGTTATCTGAATTTGAATTCAATGCCAAATGACTTTATTTGCAGTAAACAGCGCATTCGCTTGTTTCAAGTTTTTGTCCAGCTTAGTAAGCAATAATTTCTAACAATAATAGAGGTTTTAGGGAACGTTTGCTGCTCTGTAATAAGTCTTGAAAAAAGGCAGCCATCTAGGAAGAGTCTAAGTAAGACGTTTGGTGCGGTGAGAACTTAAACGAAGGCCCAATCAGCTGTTTGAATTTGACTTTTCTGCTTTCTCCGTAGACACCTTCACGTTAGTTGATGACACGGTGTTGTACTGAAACCACTTCAAAGCAAATCAGGAACCCATTTCAAGAGTAGCATCGTCCGCATGGTCCGCACCACACTGCTCGTGATCGTGCGCCAGCTTGCTTGAGAGGAGCGGACGTTTGACGAGCTCCAGTGTTACTGGAACTTTGTCGGGATAGCTCCGAACAAAGGCAGAAAAAACGAGAGGATATGAGCTGAGCGCGTTCTTGCATGCTAACAAGGAAACAGGCCCGCAGCTTGGCTCTGGTGTGGTACGTGCACTCGGCAAGAGAGGATTTGCGTGTAGGAAACTTCACGTGGCTGCTGCCGCGTGGCAATGTAAGATTTGCGGAAATCCAAGCCATTACGCAACACATATACGCCTAGGCTTACTTCAAATTATGGAAAGCACATTTTTATACCCACTTCCGACAACACCGCTGTGGATCGCATAATCAGCATAACGACGCCACGGAGGTTTGCTTTTGTGTATAAAAAAAGGTTTTCAAACCCTGTAGTTTCCTTTTGCGTAGAAGAAAAATTGCATCTACTTAGTCAAATTGGTTCTTTCTGAAAGCATGAGCTCTCCCTCTTCTCAAACGCGCCTACTGCTGAAGTACACCGAAGCCGGCATCACAGATCTCTTCCGTGCTCTTTGTTTTCAGGCAATCCCAACAACTTCATTCAGCAACCGCACACCCATGGTAGTTCCTTCTGCCTTCCAATCATGCGTTTGGCATTTTTTTCAAATGAGGCCATTGATGAGGTGATTTAAAGTACTGCAATGTTCAAATGAAAATGTCAAATTACTCTGCGCACAAAACCCCTATTCTATTAGTTACGTACTGTGCGGCACCAGGCCGTGGCCAGTTTCCTCAATGTAAGTGTAATAGTTTCGGTTTCGCCAATTTGATATCGCAAAGGTTTTTCTCGAAGGAAGCGGTAGAAGAATTCCTGTTTCAAATCAGCCTGAAGGGAACAAATATTTTGAAAAAAATGAAAAATTATTTTCGGATTAAGAACAAACAACAGTTGCGAGAAGAGTTCAACATCCGGGTCTGTCGATTTTGAATTCTCGCAAATACTTATGGGATTTGCGAATGCTTGTGCAAAAAACAACATTCCTTTCATTGCTCCCAGTTTGGAAGACACAGAACATACATCGCCATAATATTGATCTATCGCGGTAATTCTGCGAACACCAGTCGCATGAGTCATCAGTCATCACCCATACAAGTGATGTGATCAGTTGTGCGCTGGACTATGGCTAGGGGAAATTCAGGGAACGCAATCCCAATACTTGCAAGAAAAATTTTTGACAGGCCTATTTTCCATGGTATCGGTTAACTTTAGAAGGGGTGTGCACCCTTCCATGAAGTTTCGATTTTCGGCTAATATATTTTGGTTACTGCTCAGCTGCAAGGCATGCAACTACGCTACGTATATTTACGGGCAATTATCCGGTCATTTTTCTTACAATTTCACTGTACGCAATTGCAAAAGTTCCAAAACCGTGTGCGCATGTTTCACTGAGAGTGCTTGCAAGTCGTGTGAGCAAAAGCGAGAAAGTTTGGGAACGTGTTTTTGAAATCATGCCTTTCGTTGTTCCTTGTCTTTTCACTCTCCACTTTAAACCGTTTAATCAACAGATGAAAAAGCTCTAACCGTATTCAAGTATAACAGCCATCCATAGTTTTGTTTTGCAGTTATTGGTCTGTAATTGCCAAAAACCTTTTGTATGAATAAACCGGGTGATATCCTGGGAATGGAATATAACTCTTTGCCAATGTTAGCAATACCGGTCAGTCAATCATCCCGACATCACCGAGGAATCTAAGCAAAGTTCAAAAACTTTGACGGATTTTCATACGAAGCCGCATTTGTCACTTACACAAAGCCACATAAATCAATGTGTAATCAGTGTGAAAACTTATCGTTTCGTGCGTTGTTTTTGTTGTCACTTACGGGGAAGTGAACTGACAGTACTGGGATAAAACAATGCCACTAACAGGTTAAATAACAGTGTTAATGTAGATATTCATGCGTTTATTCATTATCTAAACTTATTCTCACAAAAGATTTTGGAAAAACTTAAGCATTACTAGCGCTTAGCACGCCTACACGGACAGTACTGTGGCAGAGATATATAAAAGCCGCTTGATCGAGGAAATCAAAAAAAGTTTGATACAAACCTGATCCGCGTTCGGTAAAATGTTACCAGAGGCAGTTATTTGGCATAGCGTTATTTTTGTGTAGGCTTTATATTTTTTAACATGTATAAACATCTGCTGGCAGGGCTGCGCGTTGTTCTAGCGTAGATGCTCAACACATAATGTCGTCAAAGTCACACAATACAAGTGTGGTAAACGTGGATTTACAGAAATATGTTGAATTGCTGGAAATGAGCTGTTCCGTTTTTTTTAATCATCAATGTAGCGATTTGATTGAATTCAGTTGAAATGTTGTGTCTCGGATAGTTGTTTGTTAAAGCAGTATGTTTCTTGTAAAAAAATCGGCAAAGCAATCACGAATCAGAAATGTGCTTCCACTATAGCAACGTTTTGAGCCCCTAAGAAGTTGTTGGCAAAGACATCTTAAATAAACGGGTACATTGATTCCAACAAACTGTTAAAGTCACACGAAAAACACGAACGTTTTTTGAGAATTCAGTCTTCTATCGTAGACTTCGCGAAAACACGGAATTGACGCTACTACTTATCGCAGATGTAGCTAAGTGCTTCTGCTCGACGCAACGATCACGACGGCGCATTTTGCAGTAGTCACGTTCTTGCTCGAGGCACTTTTGCCTGTCGCCACAGATTTTGACATTTTCAGCGAAGGACGAGTCGGATAATATAGCTCCAGACCACAGCTGTGCATGTATGGCTTTGTGTGCGGGCTACCGCCATTTATATTAACAGCACAAGCAATGTGGTCATAAGAGTTACAAGTTAACCAATAGCACCACTGCGCAGAAAGTAAATGGTTTACCAAAAAAGAACGATTTTGAAGTTACTTTGTTTTGTGACAAAGACTATTTCAGCGAGATATTTTGCTAAAAACAGGTTTAATCACTAAAAAGTGTGCTCCACACGTCGTTATTGCAGTAGACTTGAACACTGGTATGTAAAATTTGCCGATTTGGTTATGTACTTGAACCGACATAAACTGCAAAATTGCTGCGATTTTCGCATTTTTACATCTTTAGTCATTCAGAAATTTCCCTATGAAAACTGTATTCCTTTAGTTTATGCAATAGGATGAGTTTCAACGAATGCTTATTGCTGAAGCCTAAGTGAGAAAGAGTTTAGTGAGTCTAAGTGGAACAGGGACAGTAACAAACTCTGAAATGTTTAATCCATGCAGTAGGACAGGGGTCGGGAACCTCTGGCTCGCGAGCCAGATGTGGCTCTTTTGATGACGGCATCTGGCTCGCTTGATATTTTCTTAACACGATTGTTACGAATGAAACTTCTGGAATTTTCCATCTACCAGACTACAAAGCCATCAGCGACACCATGCAGCACCAGAAGTCGCATTAACGGTAAGAAGCATGTTTTTAAAGAGAAAATTCAGACATTTATCATTGTTTAAAATTGTTGAATTTGCTTAAAAATGCACACGCTAGTTAGTACGTTGGTTGCATTAAATGTTGAAAAATATTATATGGCTCTCACGGAAACACGATTAAACATATGTAGGTTTCATGGCTCCCTTAGCCAAAAAGGTTCCCGACTCCTGCAGTAGGATAACTTACTACAACAATATATTAATAAGTTTCTTACGTCTCTGACGGCTGAGTTAGCTTGTGTACCTGCAGTGTGTTTCCAAAAAAACTTTACTTTTTGCAAGCAAGAGACAGGATGATACCACGCAATAATGCCAAAATCAAGTTTGCAATGTCGTCATAAAATCTACGCCGCAAAAATGTCGATGCTAGCAACAGTATTATTCTCATTTTCCGCTCCCACTCAAAGAACACTCAGCGCAGTGTTACAAACTGCTGCAGGTAATCCACTGAAGAAAATTTTCAAATAGCGTTTCCGCCAATATAAGCGAGAGTACTATGACGTGATCTACATAAAAATGCCGTTATTGAAGAAACACACCTATTTGAATGATGTTGAAAATGAAAAAATAAATTCGAATTTACCGTGAACACTTGCGCGGACATTAGAAGTTGCAAAATATTTTCAAGGTCACGTTTGTTGAATCCTGAATGCACGTAACGCAATTATCGGTTTAGATCGCCCTGCACGAACAAATGCAGCATTCGACGTGTGTTTTTCAAAATCGTAAGCAGAAGCCAGTATAAGAAAAAATGTGGTAAATTTGCTGTAATGAAATATTTCAAACGTTTTTGACAGACAAGTTATTTATTAATTTAACCCTCTTGAATGACGTTCTAACTAGAAAGTTTGTGGCAAATGTAAAGCAAAATAAAATCATTCTGCTTGCGGTTTGGGGGTGTGCCAGGCGAGCTTCAAACAAAACAGACAGCTGTATTTTGCTTTTGACACTGCTGCAATGTTGAAAAGACGTGAGGCACGCTCTGTTTAAAAAATAGCTTGCTTGATGAGAATTACAACAGATGACAGCATAAACGTCGATCTTTTTGTTCACGAAAAACAAATGTGTGGAACAACCTAATGATCGTTTAGTTCCACTGGAAAAGGTGAGAAGTTTTTTAGGAACATTTTGGAATAAACGAACCGTTCAAATCGGCAAGCTCCTACGACAATCTCCGACACCCATATTAAGAAGTTATTGAAATTCATCATCACTTTACGAACGAAGGTCATCGTCGATTGCGATGACCTTGGTGTTTTTGGCCGCTAATTTGCGTTTTCACGATTCACTTATTGCCAGTTTCGATTGGGGTCTTCGCTCGCCCCTTGCTCAGTTTAGCCCTGGTGGCTGCGTAAGTGTTGCTTCTTCAAAGAAGAGCTGCAACTTCGGTGATGAGATAGAAAATATGTGCTCTGATAATGGCAGGCAGTGTTGCAGACTCAGCAACCAGAAAACACTATCAGCACATGCCAAGCCAGTATGAGGCGCGAATGGGAAACGGCTGATCGCTCGCGCAGTCAGTGAGGCGTATCTGTCTGTCTTTTTTCTCTTCTCACATGACGTCGACCGTTCTCTACATTGACGACGGTTTGCGTTCTTCTTTCCGTCCACGTTTGAAGCCCGGCTGTTGGCGCTCAGGAATCAGGTGGCATTTGAAGGTAGCCCCAGTGATGATCGCGCGGTCAAACGTGTTTGCTTTATCTTCAGCAGAATCCGAAGTGGTCAGTAGTCTGGTGTCGTAGCGCCGTATTTGTGTCAAAGTGAGGCATCTGCGATTAGTTGGGTTGAGCACCAACTTGGAAAAGTGTGCTGCTGATTGTGCACACAGGCTTGTGCTGCGTTTCAGACAGATTATCGGTACGTTTACTACAAGTCAGTAAGTTAATGAAATATTTAGCAAAGCTTTTAACTTGATCTGCAACTAGACCCTTCCCTACCGCTTATTTTTGTTCTCGTGCTGAGATGCAAATTTGCATCGCGTGAACCGTGTTGGCTAGCCTACAGCCGAACGCGTCTGTTACTGTTACGTTGCATGTCTTCTTCAGCAATGTCCCATGCAGTGGTTTTCATGGCGGTTCTGTTTACTTCTTTTTTTCAAACAAGCTTGAAGTTTTTCATTACGAGTGATTCACCACTTAAGCGTAAACAAAGCGAAATTTACAAGAAGTCGATAAAGCGAAATAATACTCCAAGGGAGGTTAGCAAAACGTACAGAAAACGAGCATTCGGAAAGCAATTCTACTACTGTATACATTAGCCAAAACAAAAGGTGGAAAATGACAAGCTGCAACACTGGTAAGCAGGCTGGTTATGATCCACGGGTCGGGCATGACTGTGTCGAATCAAGATCGCACACAGGCCGAAATGCTGGTAGTATTCTTTGTAACCACCGTCAAATCAAAGACAAGCGCTGGTGCAACCACTCGTTCTGTAGGATCATCAATCATGTCAAGTTATTCTGCAAGATTGTTCAAAAAAGGGGCAGAGGACTTTCTAAAGCCACCGGCAGTTTCAACTGCAACTGATTGAAATATGCAGGCGTTTAAGAGGTCACTGGATTTTCAAATTTTTGCCGTCAGGGGGTCTGCTACTGCAAGGTTTGGCTGAAGGGCGATGTTCAAGTAGTGGCACGGTCACAGAGCAAAGGTGTCCACGACTGTCGCGTCCCACGCCAGGCTGCGACAAGTGGACTATGGACCCGCGTAAGAACCGTCGAGTCTATTGCTGTCTTCGCTCAATCCGACAAATTCTAAGACGAACGGGATATTGATGCGGGTTAATTATGTTTTGATAAAAGACTTTTTTTGCTGAATATCTGAGACAACGGCTTGCCGTTCTGGAACAAGAGTCCGTGGAGACCCAGATTATAAAATCTTTTACCATTTCGACATCAACATTCTGCATTTTCATAGATTGTGGCACTGGTCCGGAGGGCAACTGCATTACAAAACTCATCGGGCAGGCTTCTGACAGAGCAGCAGTGCAGCTCTCTTGTGCTGCATGGAGACGAACTTTTTTCCATGTATCAGAAGTACTGAGCAAAGTATTCAGGGTATCTCTGCAACGAAGGGCACCTACGTCAGCTCCTTTTGGCAGCGATTGATGCTGTGAAGACCAAAACACAATGGCATCACTTACTTCCCCATGAGAGGATCTTTCCTTGAAAAGGAGAAGCTTTTGACATGCCTCTGGCCCGGCCATGAGAAGACAGCAGACACGGCAAAGATAGGGCTGTAACGAAGGCCACGACCTCCATGAGGCAAGGATACTTCTGAACAGCCTTGCACCGACACAGTGGAGCTAACTGCATCAAGGCTTTGTTTCAAACCGACTGCGTGGTTTGTGGCCATAGCATATCTTGATTGGCCTGGCAAATGTACGTTATCTGTGTTGCAGTGCATGTAGCACGAACGCATGTGATGATTCAACTGCGACTGAAACGCGACAAGGAAACGCCCAAATACCTCTTAATGCCCTATGTTTGATAACAACCAGATTTAGTAAAAACACCTGAATGATGTGATACTCCATCTACTGTAATGTTAGCATGTTTTATTGATGAAAACACGTTAGCCTATGTCAGGTTTTTTTTAAGAAAAATGTTAGGTACCCAGTAAGGACCTGTAGGGATCCGATTTCTCTGATTATAGAAACCCGATGATAAGCTTCTCTGATTCTAGGGACCCGAATCGGGCCCCTATAACGCCTTAAAAAAACCCTGGCCTATGTGGCATTCAAGCATTGCCTTGCTCTATTCGAACTTCTAGCCACGATTTCCCCCACAACAGGACCATAATAAGGAAAAATAGTTGCTGTTCACTGCCAGGACACAGGGAAAAAATGAATAGTAGCAATTTTTTTATTTGAAGGCGTGCAAATTCAATAAACACGAAGATTTTTGAAAGGTAGACGATTTTTGCAACACGAAGTGACAAGCTTGGGGTTGTGCTGAAAGATATCGTTCTCCAGCGCTGAATCGATATGCAGTTTATTTAAAAGATCCTAAAACAGTTTTTTAAATTGTTTCCAACACACGTCGGATTTTCACTGAGAACAGTGGCACTTATTTTGTGTGGCGCAACCTGATGCGCAAATAGGATTGCATTTTGCAAGTGTTTTCCATTGGCGCTTTTCTGCTTCCATCCAGCGTGTCTTCTGCTGTTTTGCTTTGAACAAACGAAAGTTCTTAATTTAGCGTGCTTGATTGGCAGCGTCCAACGAAGGGAACTGTGGCAGTCAAAACGTTTTTCGTGACTTTTTGTTAGTACGTGTGAAAATCGTTGTACTTAGCTAATTTTTCCATTCAAAGGTGAGAACTTGCATCTTTCTTTGCCAACAGCCTTAACGCCTTTTTAGTCGTCCAAGTTCAAAATAACGTTGAGCTCAGGGTTTTTAAGGTGTTTTAGGGACCCTATTCGGGTCCCTAGAATTGAAAATCGGGTCACTAGAATCAGAGAAAATCATCATCGGGTCCCTAGAATCAAAGAAAATCGGGTCCGTAGAATCAGAAATCGGGTCCCTACAGGTTCATATTGGGTACCTAACATTTTCCTTAAAAAAAAACTGGTTTAGCTAATTGTCTCGTGGTTTGCAGTTTTAGCGTATCCTGTTGTTTCACCACTATGCGAAATTGCGGTATTCTGTCCATCACTCTTGAATATGCCCTACGTGATAGTTTTGTGTAGACTGTGCTAAAGTCCAGATTTCATGCAGTCGGAATCGACTGCATGAATGCATGAAATCTGGACTCTTATGTATTATTTTAGACTTGTGTATTATTTTTGTTAGACTAATGTATCATTTTTGTACACATTACTGATCCCTAGTCACTCTTTTATGGAAGGAATTTCCCACATCCATTGTCCAATGATTAGTTTCCTTAGCGAAATGCTTTTGCGCATGACTCAGTGATCAGCAGGCTTACAGCGCTTGCTGGCCGCAATGCGAGCTACTGTTGCTGTTACTCCATTATACAGAACAGATTTCTTCCTCCACTTTATCGCGGCTTTTCCTCATAGCTGGAACTAGCGCCCACGAAAAGGTCTTCCTCCAATTTTGCACGAACTCAACCATATTCCAAGCTTTCATTCTCAATTTTTCCAAATTTAGTGTGGCCTCGCCATTGTTTTGTTTACACAAGAGGTTTTGACCTTTTTTGGAATATAAAGTTAATTTCCTCCAGCTTCACATGCCATAATTAGCCCATCACTCTAAACGCCAACTGTGAAACATTGTATAATGCAATTTGATAGCTATGATGATTTATTTGGTCCTTGTTCTTGTGAAGTTAAACTTGACCTCTAATTTCGGGCTCAACACTTGCCGGTTGCATTAGGGTTTGGACGGTCTTGTGCTTTGTGTACCAAGGCTGCATTAAGGCGAGGTGATACGCCAGCATTCGAACAAAAGCATAGGCCAGAGACACTCTTACCGATGATGGTGCGGCATGATTATTTTTAAACACGGAAATACCTCGTCAAATGCTAATGATATGTGTAATCAGTTTTTCTTTCCAAACGTTATAATCTCCCACTTACCGTTCGGAACTAGAGGTTACTGAATATTCAAGGAGGCAACGTGCTTTTCAATATACGGTACAGTTGAAAAGTAACAAGGCTTGAAAGATGTTCAAGACTGATGGGGAATATTTATGCACGTCATTCAGTTAGCGATCATAGCCTTGGAAATGCTCTTTGCCAAGTGCCAAGCAAGTTTTTTTTGTGTATGATCTGCTTGTTGGACTTTTCATATAAGTGCCGATTTTTAAACCGTTAAATAAATTTTGTACGGAAGCTTGCTCACCTTAACAGTTGATTATTTCCTCTGACAATGCTATGACACATTGATTTTCACAATGTGCGACTGATCACAGCAATTCTGAATTTGTTATAAATCTGCATGACGTTGCAATTCACAGCAATTCGCTACAAATCTGCATGACGTTGACGGTAATGCCAACAAAACCGCATAGAAGTTTTTTTTATCAATTGTTTTGCAAAATACGTGTCAGGTGAACTGGCATTGCTCTGTTTGTTGCGATGCCAAACTAAAAACTACTTTGATTGTGCACCTTGCTTTTTCGAAAGAACAGTTAATTTTATTGTTGTTCGGGATAGGTCAAGTCTCAACTTTGTGACAGTGTCGCGCGTGCTTTGCGTCGGCAATTGATGCAGTTTCTTTAAGGCTCTTTCTCTGAGGTTTGATCTGCTGCCTTCCAAGAAAAAGGTATGCAAATCGTTGCATAGTGGCGGCGCGATAATGGTGAGATCAAACACGGCTCAATGCAAAAAGCCACTGCTGCTTCGTTATTTGTTGTGCAAATATTTCGAGTTGGGCGGTTGTACTCCAAAACGCAAAACCGCATCTTTTGACCGCTTTGCATAGATCCGGCTCACCGGAATGTTTCAAGATAAAGGCGACTTTCAGCAACTTGTCTTTCGTTTTGACAAAACATGAAAACGCTATCGCGTCGTATTGTTGGACATAATTATAATAATCCATGCAGTTTGGCAAGTTTACGTGATTTAGCAAAAAGTGCATTTCACTCACGTGAATAGTTGTGAAAAATCAACTTCGTTATAAGGGCGTATGGAAAAGGGCGTATATTTGACGCAGTTGTGAAAGTTGGTATTCGGTTTCAAGGTATTTTCACGCAGAGTGTTAGCGGTAACAGAATAGATATTCATTAACAGTGGCTTTTGGAAAATGTACGTACGGATGAATCTCGAGCTTTTCCATTCGCATTGGTTTTGTAATGAGAAGGATATCCTGGTTTAGGGAAGGCAGAGCTTTTGCATCTCCTGACGTATCGCCTTCCTTGCATCCGAAATCGAGGGCGCGCTAAAATTGAGGGTGAGTAAAGCAAGCTTCGAAAACTTCCAATCTTACCAGAAAAAGTGCGGCATTCCTCCGCCTGTGCATTTTGTTCAGTGCGTGCAGAGTTTAATTGTCCATGCTTCGCGATTAAGTTTCGCTTTAAGTGCATACGTGTAAGCAAAAATCGAATGCATTTTAAGCAGGAAAACATGCAAAACATTTGCTCGTGTTTTTGGCAACGAAGGTGTGTCTCGCGCTGTGTCTGCTCCTGCAAGGTCAGGATAGTTTGTTAAAGCTGAGTTCCTTCCCTTGATAGCGGAGCGCCACCCGGGAGGATCAGTAGGACTTTAACGGTCTACTAAACTTCAATCAGATTTGAATTAAGAATGATTTGTCTGTGGCCTGAGGCACAGGCCGTGCCTCAAGCAGCGTATCCGCGATGTTGTTTCAGTACGTCGATAAAAGGTGCAGTTGGGAAATCAATCGTCAATTGGTTTCTGAACTGGCCATTGATTTTCCGTGAGTGCCTTGCAAGTTCTTTCTCATGTTACGAAAGACAGAAGTTTAGCTTGAAAATCGACCTGGAGTCAGTTGCACCGCAAAGTTCTCGCTTTGTCATAAAAGATTTGGTACCACACAATGGAAAAGCGATCAAGTGTGTTTCAGATCATGTAGTCATCGCTTTCGTTCAGGACATTGTCGACGATGAATTGCGTTCTTACAAACTGAAGTTTTTAACTTTAACTTCTAAAATCTTCAATTTCACGCATGATGTGGTGTAGTCCGTGGGAAAGAAAGCTGGTAAAATGTCATTGAATTTCACGCCTATAATACGCCGAATAGTGCAGAACGCGAAAGATCCTCATTGCTGGAGCGGACAGTACTGGAAACGGGATTATTATCAGGCCATTCGATCGGCAACTCACATCGAAGACCGTGAATCGATTGCAACCTCGATGGGCCGTTATGGATCGTATGCGTTGAAAAAATCTTGAAAAGCTATGTGTTCCACTATTGCGTGCTGTAGAGTGAACCGTGTTTGGAGCGAGTTGCCATTCGACTTTGAAACATCCAAGTGTTTGATCGTAGTTGTCACTGTGCGCGACCATGCGACCATTTTCAAAACGCGGAGTTATGCGTGATCCATCTTCAAAAAGCGGAGTCAGATGAGCGCGCTCGCTCGAACGAAGGCCTTACTTAGTGCTCTGCTTTGATGGGAAGACGAAACGGGACCTGGTATGTTGCGCGCGGTCCCACGAAGAGTTTAAACTGTTAAATCGCATTGAAAATCTGCTCAAAAGGTTCAGCATGGTACTTGCTATTAAATCTTTAGCTAACTTTATCCTTAAAAAGAAAAGCTACTTCCGTTGAAAGCAGGAAACTGCGAAAAGAAACAGAATCGACCGCGTCCGATATAAGTTAGCCAGTCTCTGCTTGCTCTTAACACTATTTCAAGCGTGAGACAAATTAATGCTACCTTTTGTAACTCTAGCGTAAGTGACGCGCCATAAAATTCCTGCTCAAATTATTTGCACAGATACGCTTGGAAAGCTCCCTACATCTGTTATTCACGACGCACCCGGACCGCTTCTGAAAAGATTTGAAGCACACGAAAACACGTGTTGTTTCGCAAGTCGCAGATCAGTCTAATGATTATGTAGCGTGAAAAATGTGATCAGTTACTTTCACACTACGGTGAACCTTCTTTTGAGGTTGTCATGTTGGACTTAGAGCGACGTAGAATAAAATATCGACATAATTATAATTTTTTACCTCAAGAGTTTCGCTCCGCAACAGACTCGGGTTTCTGAACAGGCTTAGCCATATACCTTCTGTCGTTCTCTAAAAAGCATTAGATTTGTATTTTAAAACGTCCCGTGCCTTGTTTGGATGTGAAGCTGTAAGAGTTGATTGTGCGGTGATGTTACGGTAATTACTGTTATCATCAGCACGGTAATATGTATAAGATAAGCGACAGCAGGCTTTTGTATGTAGAATATCGCATCTACTCATCTGACTCGCTTGTGGTAAACATGTTTGTTTCTTGAATATCCGGTTCTGCGTCTCTTTAACCATTTTATCTTGCAGAGTTTGCAGTACAATCACAGATAACATCTCATTCAAAATTTCTCAATCCGGCTGTGTGTGTTGAAGTTAGCCACAATGCCGCTTTTTTCGCACGTTTGTGAATGCCACGTAGCCTGTACGACTGCCGTGAATTGGCAACCACAGACTAACAAGCTGCTAATTACGCGAAAAAAGACTTTTTGTGACTAACACAAACGCCTTTGTCGTCTGCTAGCGGTGAGTTTCAGTGTTTTAAATTTGAAAACTGTAGAAAGGCAATGCCCCGTGGGTGGCAATCTCGTAACGACGGTGCCACGTCTGACGCTGAAGCAAAGATCAGAAAAGTCGCTTCTTGGACTTGCAGCGGTCATACAGTACATGCGCCTGATCGACTTTCCAGTCGTTTGGATTCAAAGTGCTTCGATTCCGAGAACGCCTTTCGTTCCATTGAATATTTCATAAAAATAAAAGGCAAAACTCTGCTGCATTGATGTAGATGTGGACCACCGAATGGTGCGCACACCAGTAAGACTCTAAACATGGTTTTGCCAACTTTTATGTATGCAATACAGTACCTATTAACCAAACAAATATTGTTGCTTTCTAGCCTGACGAAACATCCAATCCGGTTGGTTGAAGGGTTGTCCAAAGTGTTCTGTGAATTTTTTTTGGCAACGTCCATGCCTTGAACTGCCATGTGGTTTAGTAGAATAGAGCGCGCGCCACTGAAGCTGGAAGGGCAGGCGGAGTTCAGATCACACCGAAAACTTGAAAAACGGCACTTGCAGTCTGTTCAGCCTCGTGCTCGTCGTGGATAGGTGCAAGGGAAAGCTTTGCGCGCGGTGCTGCCATTGACTCGCCACCAGCGCAGCATTCACTGCGAAAGTAGCCGTGTGGTCCACGGCACAGACCGAGCGGAGGTGGGAGCCTGCGGACCACTCGTGACACCGAACAGAGTGCAGAGCGAGTATAACGAAACTTTCTTTCGTATGTAGCGAATGTTCTTCGCGACCACGCTCTGCGCCACGTAAGCTTATCTTTGGTTGCTCCGCATTGGATTGCCTGGTTTTGACGTCAAAAAAGGCAAATGACATGGTTTTGCGGTTTCATTATCTGCGCAGCTATTAATTACGCTTGACAGCTATCAAGCAGAGTGGCCATGATTTTTTTAGCTGGCTGACTTTAATCGTACAATCAGCCCTATCGCAAATACATCGACAGCTTAGCTGCAGTTTACAACGTCTTGTCACCTGCGTCGCTGTAGCGCGTGGTCATTCCGCATGTTCTTTCGGTGGAATATCCGTCGTGCTTGGTAGTACTTCGTGCAGTTTGCTAAAACCACTTCGTTTTCTTTTCTGCCTTTCCGTCTCAGTTTGCATGCGGTCACGTTAAAGAACGTTCCGCAATGTTATCATTATTCGCGTTTTGACACGAGCAGTGAACTCGCGAACTGAGCCTGGATTGGGAGAGAACAGCGCGCTTGCGGCGTTACAAAAACTTGGGGCATCTTTTGAAGTTCTTTCATTCGAGACCTGGAGACATTGGAACACTTGCGTGTGCTTCATCGTACTCCATTTGCGGTATTCTCTCCCAGCGTGAAACCAAGGCCTCTTCGAGCCACTGATTGTTCCGATGCAGTGGACACATTCGTCTTTGTGCGCGCAACCACAAGACGCTGTTCGGACAACATTATCAATACCGCGCATAGCACTTTGTTTTGAGATCGCCCGTTTGACTGCAAGTTTTCTCCCGCAGCCCTGCAGCAGGATAATTTTCTTCATTTCTTTTTGTATGAATGCTGAAAAGGTAAGTTGCTGGGCAGTTCAGTTCCATACGTACGGGTGTGTCTGTGTACGTTGAAGTAAGTTGTGGCTCTTTGGTTGGCTTTGTGTAGAGAACGCTTGCTGTTGGGCTCGTTGGCAAAGCGTTGAGTTGTTGTTGGTATTAATCATCATAAAGCTGTTTCATGCGTTCTCGTAAACACGCTTTTTTGACGAACAAAATAAAAAACTTGAGTACAAGGGAACCACTCGGCCAAGGATTGGTTGCACCGCCGCGGGCGGTGATGCCGCGCTAAAAATCGATGTCGGAAAACACACTTCTACGAGAAAAACCTAATCTGCCGCAGAAAAGAAATTGGGAAGTTTTTGTAAGTAAGTTGACTTCAAAAAAACTACATAACCATCATTATGTTGATGCCACAAGGGGAACCCCCATCCCCTTAAAATATTTGGGATACCGGCCAAATATACTGCCCTTGTTTATCGGCGTTTGGTCGGAGAAAATGAGCATATGCTGTTATCTTCATGCACAATTTCCTTTACGCAAGTGCATTATTGTCTGGAAGGCAAACTAACTGATTGTCAGTGCGTGGATGAGAACAGCAACGCTAGCTACGTGATTTCGAACGACCTCCTAGTTGTCGCACACCTCCATTTGACTGGAGTCCTGCGCTCAAAATAAGCGCGCATCCCGAAAGATTCGCTACTTGAAAAAACACGTCCGAGACTAATCTCTTTAAAATTATACTCAATTGGTTATTTTCGGCATTATGCCACCGACTCGGCAGTCATTATTCTTGGGTTAAAAGGCAGTCACAGGTCACAGCCAGCCGATGTCGACAAGCTGGTGACGAACGAATCGTTGCAGTTTACTGCGCATGCGCGAAGCCTGTCAACTCCTGCTGCAATGGTGAGTTGCGCCGCGGTTTCAGCGAAGTTATTCCGCCTGTGTCTCGCAGAGGTGCGGACGTGCTTTTCGCACATCATCGCCGCGCAGGATCGTGACTTGCTCATTAGCTGCGCTCGTGGGCGGAGCCTAGCATGACCGAGCCCGACCGCTAGTGTGCGCGCAAGCAGGTTACGACAACCATTTTGACTGTATGAAGTTGCTGCCGAGGCTTGAGAGATAGAAATCAGATTGCGGCGATTTGCGCATTTCTGCTGTTCGTTTAACCGCTGTGAAGCGACCTACTCGCGATCGCAATCAATCAAGCTGTCTTGACTCAGGGCTTTGCGATTGTCGCGTGTCGGTCAAACTGATCCTTTCGGACCCATCTACGTCAATGTGTTGTTGGAGGTGTCTGCTAGAATGGGAGTAGACTTAATCCATTGCGTTAAAACCCTGTACACGTGAACCGGCTGATGGACATGCGCGTTGTGCTGAGGTTTATCTACGCAGTGGGGCGCAGTGAAAGAAACTTGCTTTGCGCATGGACGGATCAAGTGGTCAACTGGTTCTGCCTTGACGGACTTGCTCAAACCATTTGTACTCATAAAAATTGCTATGGCTTCAAGGTAGTTATTTTTTTTACATCGATCGGTTTCAAAGTCGATTTTTTAATTCTTCACCTTTCGGCATGATGCGTCGCTTAAGCCGGAACTCAGTGAAACGCTAAAAATTTACGTGACGTTGGCTGTTTTCATGAAAGCTTGCCCGCGTCTAATGTCAAGCGTTGTTCTTCCGAGCATTCGCCAGGATCTTTCGTGCGCGCTCCGGACAAGTCTCAGCTTTCAGCAAAACCTGCAAGCTTCTTCAGCAGGGCTGAAAAAGTCCCAGAAAACATATCGGGCAAGGCTATTTACGTTTCGCGTCAGGCGGTGCAATGTTTTACTTTCAACCGGATTGTCTTGTTCTATAAGTGCATGCCTTTTATCGCGACGCGCCGTCGGCGGTGTATATTAAAGCTGTTTTCAGAAGTTCGGTGACAGAATCTATTCCACCGCGTTCCACAAATGCTGGCAATATATTGTTTTGTCTTGGGTGGAAAAAGTACTGTCTTCTGTTCGCTTATCGAGCTGATGAAAGTAGAACTATCTTCCGGCACCAAATATCTTCACTTGCGAGTGCGGATGTAAATTCTGCCGTGGAATAGTGTTACGCCCGCAGTGGCCGTTGTCGTCCCGGGATTTAGAAACATCGCGCTCCCCCATTTTTGCGAAGAACTATTTTGTTGGTCTTCATAAACAATAACAACTAACAATCGGTGAGTATATTCTATAAACGACTTTTATTCTGCTATTAATTTTTATTCTTTTCTGTGTTCTTAAACTCTCCACCTGATAGGATTGCAAAGACACGACTCGTAAGCCTTTTGTCAGTACCTGTGAGGCGTTTCGTGTCGTGTCATCACAACTTTCCGACGTGTTTGGATTTACGCCGGTGTGAATTCAAAGGCTGTTGGTACCTGTCACGGCGTGGTGAAGTTGAAGTGCTTCTCATTTGATGGATGCCTCACACTTCGCCGAAATCATCTGTTCCTGTTCAGATTGTGCACGGCCTGCTACCTATTTTCGCTCGGCTGCGTTTGTAGGCTTTCCATTATATCAATCGATGCCAGTACGGTTTGCGGCGTTTCTTGCAAGTTTTTAACAGTTTCTTCAGACATGGGGGTGCGTCGTGGTTGTACTTCAAAAGCACTCACAAAGAAGTGCCGCGGATGTTTGAACCGCTTATTTGGAAATTGTGATGAGCCTGAACTCCATAATGCCTTCATGGCACAGGCGCGCTGTCACTTTAACTCGTTGCTTTTGCGCCATTAGTAATACTGTACTAACAATTTTTGGCACTGACAACTCCACGTGCATTTATTAACTGTGCAGTGTCTCAGCCCAAAAACAGAAGCTTTTTTTCTAGTCGCTTCAGTGATAGCAAAAGATTGTAAGCGGAATCGCTTTTGAGTATTTTGTTAACGCGCAGTCCACAGAGGAAACATGAAACCTGTAAAACGTATTTACGCCCACCTTCATTTATCTGCACTGGTTTTACTGTGATGTGCGAAATTGGCGGACCCTGTCGATAAGCGCTGAGAAACGATGGAGTAAGTGGAACCAACAGCAACAGTCACTGTTATCGTTTGTATTGCCACATCATACAAAGGTATTATTTGCGCAGATTTTGTGGTGGCAGTCGTGCTGATATGTTTTGTCCTCTTAGTTACTGTGTTGGCGCCAGAGACTCACGGGTTGCGTTACATATACCTTCATTATAAAGCTATTGTATCTTGGCAACGCAAGTAGTTGAGTCACAGACGGGATGGAATGTAAAACTGCTTTGAAGAGTTCCAATGCTTGTGAAAGTCCCCCTAGCAACGGCGATACAAGATTCAAGCTGAGATATTTCATGTGAATGAAGACATATCCTGCAGAGCGTGCCACTTTTCACACATGTTACCGTCTCAGCTGCATTTTGTGGGCGAGATTCCTTATTTATTGGTGCGTTTCAAGACGTATAAGATTTAGGTTGCTTGAAAAAGTTTTTATTATTTCGGGACGTCGCCAGAATCAGAACATTTGATAAATTTTCGTTTTTTAGATCTACCGCTGTGATGTTTGCTAAAACAGCAGTTCTGGTATAGTTTAGAATTCGTTCTTAATTCGTTGCCAAAGTATGGCTTTAGGATGAAACTTATCTACGGTTTTTGTCGTTGCGGCACCAACAGGCTTTTACGTGTTGAAGGTGTATTGCAGTGCTTTAGTTCCCATTTGGTCTGGTGGCAAAAGCTCCAACTTGAACTGGTAGTATTGCGACGTTAATATTTATTAATCTTATTCCAAATAGGATCTGTGGGGTTACTTCGTTAGCTGCTTTGAAGATGTGTTTTAACTTCAAAGCAAGATTGCCCTCGTAAGGGATTTAAGTCTTTCGGAATTTTGTCGGGTGTAGGGAATCCCTACGGCATTTTTTTATAACTTGTAGGTCATACATGGTGGTCCAAAAATATTATATCCATGTTTGATTGATGAAGTAGCACTTTGTATTAAAAGGAATAATTTGCAATTTTTTTTTTACAGGCCTGTTTTATAGAATGTAAGTTTTGTGTGGTGTACGTTTTTTCCTCATACACCATCATTTTGCGATCGCAGCTCAATAGTTTATAATGTGATCGATTCAAGCTCCTTGGTGCTGAATCACTGTCTGCCAGCACATTGAAGTTCGTGATGACCCCGCCCAACATCTTTTAGGGAATCATTCTGATACCCGTTCGAATGTTATTCTTGAGCGCATAAATAGTTTGGAGATTGTTAGCATAGACCTTGTCTTTTAGGCATCCCCACAAAAAATAATTCAAGAGGGGACAGGTCTGGAGAATATGGAGGTCAAGGATGTTCCGTACGATAGAAAATGAGCCTGTCTCCAGGGAAGTAACGGTGGAGGTGTTCGAGCAATGCGATGTTGCTCCACCTTGCTGGTAAATCACAGTATCCAATGTCCACTCCTCGCTTCCACCTCAGTGCCGGGATAAATTTTATGAATTTTCTTATTAGTTCAATGTATCGCTCTGTGTTCATAGTAACCAGACATCCTTTAGCATCCTCGAACAATATGGCCCGACAATGCAACAACGACCCAACACGTACCAAACAGTCACTTTCTCCACACTAACTAGCTATATTGATGCTCGTGAGGCTGAGCCTCAGCCCAAAAGCGCATATTCTGTTTGTCCACGTGAGCACCAAGGTGAGAATTTACCACGTTATTGAAAAAATGAAGCCCAAGAAGTGAGGATGGTCCTTGAATCGCTTACTGGTGGTTTGCGCAAAGACACGTTTCTCAGCCTCATTTGCATCGGTCTGAAGTTGTATCTCATACGGAAACAGGTGTAGATCCTGGTGCATTCTGCGCATACTAAACTCCTTGAAAGATGTGTCTCCTGGGCAAACGTGTTGCGGATTTCCTTAGAGACTGCCCTTAAGCATTGTTTCACAGTGTGGATGTGATTTTCTGTCCTGACTGACCGTGGCCGACCACTGCGACCTTTAATGTTATCCTGTACACTTCCTGTCTGCGTGAATTTGTCCAAGAGGCGCTTTATTGTGAGTCTGGTTCGAACGTTTCTCCCTGGCATTTCCCTGTGAAATTTGACAACTGCTCTCGTCGCAAAATAGGCCCATACAACCTTGATCCTATCCTGCACGGAATATCTTACGGCTTGATCCATTGAAGCTGGGAAATACAACTTTGGAGTTCTAACTATGATTTACCTGGAAAACAAAAGCCTGGTTAATTTGATATGAAATGATAGTGATAATAAAATGGATACAATTTATGAACCACCCTGCATTTGTGAAACAATGTAGTTGGTAGGAAAATTTTAAATTGGCATAATATGTCAAATTTCATCTTTCCAATTGACTTTTGGTCTCTTATGTGTCTACCACTCTACCAGATGGTTGTGGACAACCTTAACCTCAACTTTTTGACGCGTTTTCACAAGCTTACCAGGAAGGTCCATTCACGCAAGCTTGCCTGATGCGTGAATGTGTCTGTCGGGCCGCCCGCAGTTGGTAGTAAATGGTTGCTGATTAAAGACACGGATTTCATTTCAGAAAGTCGTCAGAAACTTTTCACTGCTGTCCTGCCTGACTTCAAGGAAAAGAAAACTTAGAAGGGCAGATGTCGTTCTGTTTAAGTAATGCCCAATGGACACCAAGCACGTTTCTAAATGTAATATTGTTTTGACAGATAAGCTGTTGAGGTCTTCACAACTGTGTTCCCCTTTCAGAAGACTGTTGTTTCAGTGTGAGGTCTTAATCTGTCAATTTCATCATGCCGAGAGATACACTTGGAAATACAGACCACAACAGTACGGAAAAGAAGTTTCTCTAAGAAAAATATCTTAGGAATCGTCTTGCAATAACTGTGCGCAAGGCAATTGCTAAAATTGTTGATAAGTTGCCACTTGATTTGAACGTCATGCCCACATTAGCACACCTTTAGTGATATTGATTGTCGAATGGTATAAAAGCCGAATGGTATAAAAGCTAGAAAGACTTATGTAGATGAGGTTTCGCAGCTGTCTAGCAGATCGTAACCATTTAGACTAGGAAGAAAAGTGTAATAGTCAAGGAAAAATATTTGAAAAAATTTGTTTCGCTATAATACGTCTCGTTTTGCATTCTTTTCTTATTCAAGACCAAGTTTTTTACAATCCACAAATTTGTGCATGGCAGGTGTTTTTGTACATAATTGCTACCAGGTTGATATCCAAGTAATAAAACCATTCTTTGGGTTTAAAATTTGAGCTACAACTAAAAATGTACCAAGTTAAAAAACAAATCAGTAACACGCTGTCGTTTTTCCCTGAACATGTGCCTGTGGCCAAGGACAATGCCAGAATATAACGTTTAGAAACTAATTTTATCAAACGCTAATTTTTAGAGTCTTATTTCATAATTGAAAATCAAAGCCGCATTAACGATAAAAACAGTTTTCCACTCATTCCAAGAAATTTATTTTAGAATATTGCTATCAAATTTTTAACCAGAAGATCAGTTTTATAGCTTGATTGTGTTTTCAGTAAGAAGCAAATTTTCCACCTTCAAATATTAAGTTCTATTCTTGAATGTTATTAGCTTGTATGTTTATACAGTGCGAGTGTCAGCAATTTATAAACCTCGTGTTATAATACTTGCAGTGCATGCTCTGTGTTGCGATCCATAAAATTTGTGTTTTTACATTTTTAGGAACATCTGCCTTTAAAGTTTNTTCACTTTCACTCGTAGTTTGTGCTAAAAAAATCTTGCTGTGAGAATGAACGNTGGAAACTTTGTGGATGTGAACTGTGAGAACATTTTGGATTGTGGATGAACAGAACAGTGGCTTGTTACTCACGAAAAATGTGTAGTTACATGTAGGTTAGAGGTGGCCACGGATCTGGAGTGCCGGAGCCGATCTGCGTTTCTCTTCCGGATCCGGAGTCACTTGTCATTTTCGTCAGTAGCAGGAGTCTGTGTAGTCTTTATACATATGTCATTTCTTAAGTAAAAGCACCGATTCTCTAATTTGAAAATTTTTCGGATCCGGATTCAAAAATTTTGAAGCAGGAGCGGAGTCGGAGTCTGAAAATGCGACTCCGGCCACCTTTGATGTAGGCAGGGAGTTGTGAAATGTAAATGAAAAAACAAACTTTGAGTAGCAACACTGCTCCAAACTGTTGTTGAGTAAAGGCGGAACAAAAGTGACTGCTACATTTGTTGATCACCAGGCAGACTGTTTTCGGTTCTTCATCTTCTGACTTTCTGTTCAGCAGCGAAATGAAACTGCAAGCGTCTGACTTCGACGCAGTTGCACAAAATTGCTCTCGATTCTCGTGTCCAACGAAACCATTCGTTTCCTTCAAAACAGTTGTAAAACTTCTGATGCAGGTTGCTGGGCATTCAAACGTGGCATATCCAACTTAAACATTATTTTTCTCACGCTGAGTTGAAAGCTTCGCAAGTTCTATATTCCAACACGCAAGGAAATTTGCTATGGACGTTGGCAACCGTTGCGCAGTATTTCTCGGGTGGTTTTATCACCCTAAAGCGAGTTGTTGAATAATTAACTCGATTGCAAAACGGCGGATTGTTATCCACGCCAGTTACTCATCTTCAGCAATACTCGTAAAACGTGTCGTGCTGTTCTGGGGCGATGTCTTTCTTGGTTTGCTGCAGCAAAGTTCGCCTTTGACCGTGGTGGTCAAAGTTCGCCTTTGACTCACTTTGACCGTGGTGACGTTGCTTGTGATTGCCGTCGAGTCGACATCGAGCACCGGAAAAATGTGTGGTCGTTGCTTTTCGAAAAATGGCTCGTGAATTCATCCGAATTAACGTGCGCGAGTCAGAGACGAGCGGATTGTCATATTTTACGATCCAGATCCAGTCCTTAACTTTTAAGACTCATAGCATAGTCGAAAATTTGTTTAATGCAAAGTCCAAGTCCAAATAAAGTGCAAAAGATTAACAAAATGCAACTTTTTAACAAAAAATGCCGCATATCTTTTCCATTATCTCAGTCTTAATCCGGTCCCTAAATTTTTGAAACGATTTACAGTCCGTATCCAAATCGAACAAAATTCGTTATTGTCCGGATCCAGTCCAATGCTCATCTCTGGCCGGAGTAGCGTCGGCCACGCGCTGATGGAATAACCTCCCCGCGGATCGCGTGCACATGTGCCATCAATTTTTGTTTTGTGCCGGGCCAACCACGCACTGTAGCATGTCTTCAAAGGGTTCTTTGCTGTATATGCACCCGACGATCACTTACCAGCAACTCTCAAGTCTTTGATCTGGTAATGTGTGATACTAACGTTCTCTTCTTTGAACTCAACTCTCCTCTGACCTCGAAATCTGGTCATTGCTTTTGATCCAGAGTAAGTCGGCGTAATCGCGCACTGTCATCAGATTACAAAATATTTATCAACCACTTCCAAGAAAAGAAAAAAACTTTTGCAACAGTCGCTTGTGTATCGTGTTGTTCTAAATTTTCACACGGCAAAAGAACGATGATTAAGAAAACTGCGTTGTGTTGTTGGAGGCGATCTATTTCGCTCATCTTCGCAAGCCCTGCCATGCCTCTTGCTTCCAGGAAAGTCCGTCCCTTCGGTGAGTGCTGCAGTGTTGCTTGTCCAGGTGACAGTCGGAAACGCTGCGTGCTATGACTTCCCGTTATCCTTTCCTGCCCGGCAGCCGTGCTGCGCGCTCGCGCTGGCCGTTGTGCTGCGCACGGATTTGCCTAAGTTTTAGCTGACCCTTGACGAAAAACGTTGTTCGCGCTTTCGAATCGGCGATTCGTCGTTTGTCTTGTCGAATGCGCGCGCAGGCTTGTGAGTCCGCAGTATGCGCCGATTACACTGGTTTGATCGAGTATTACCGTAAAGAGGTGAAAGAAGGGTGTGACTGCTCGTTAGAAACAATTTTGCTGAAACATGAGCCTAAAATGTTATTTTTATAAACGCTTCGCCGAGACTACCACTTCCCTGCCACGCATGCTGGCAGCGAGAGTGATATCAAAGTCACACTCTCCATGTGCTTTAGATTCCTGGGAAGGGCGGTTGACAGGTGTCCTCTGAAACTGCCAGCGTGTGAACCCGTCCAGTATTTTCTTTCGGTGCGCGGCGGACAAAGTTGAGTAATTTGCAGGTCACGAGCGGGCTTGGTAACTTTTCTGAAGAATGTGACGATGTTAAATTAGCCCTGTTGAGTGACTCTGCCTCGTGAGCTAGCTGAGAAATCTTTTGAGCAAGCAGAGTATTCGATCCGATTGTCACATCACGAACTTTGGACGATGAAAAACTTCTCCGGTATCGAATTCAGATTTTCGGTTCTTGGGATCCTGACAGCGTAAAAACCTTTTGTGCGCTATGCAACTGATACATGTAGTGTCTCGCTTCGAGCTTTAACACAGTAGAAAGTCATCGATTGGTTTGGTTTGCTTGTGAAAAAAAGTTGGTTAATGAAACTGACAATACATCCATTAGACCAAAATCAGCAGCATGTTACTAACGCAGCTTCTCTAGATTCCGCCTCACTGGCCGTTAACCTCATTGCTGCAAAGTACCGTTAAAATTTAAGGTGCTTAGTCGTTTTGGGAAGCGTTTATTAGCCGCCAAGCATTGAACGGATAACGTGGGTTAAGATTTCTACGAATTTGCGTGTATCGAAATTAACTTTCTAGTGCTACAACAGTGAAGTTTTATTCCTAAGAACAGCCTCTCCCACCTTGTTCCCAGAGTTCGGTAACTTATCAGACCGAGTACGTAGGGGTCGCGTGCGGTCGTGGTCATGGGTTTCACACTATTGACGTACGGATGTGGAGAGGGCGCGGGTTTAGTATTATATTTTTTGCTGATAGTGGTCAGAAACGGTTTCCACTTCGAAATGGGGTGGGTGCGTTGGAAAAAATGCAGCCTGCGCCAAAGTCTGATTCGCATACGAACATTGCAACAACTGCGCATAATAAAGGCAGCTGCACTTGGCTCGAAATCAGTCAAAAGTTCGCACGTCACTCCCACACCACTTCGAAAACTTTCAAAATATGCTGAACAGCTGTTCTACCGGAAATGGAAGAGGAGGCTTTGCCGCGACACATGACGCGCCAATGTTGAGCAACAAAACCAAAAATTCCCAAGGTCATTTACAGGTTGCCTGGGCAAAGATGACAGCAGGTCTTTGTTTTCAATCTAAGAGCTGCGTTGCGTGGTTGTGACAGCTCTTTCCAAAAGCACGGTCGTTCATACATCTCGCTTTGGTAATTTCAGCATTTTTGGCTGGAAGCATGTTGTTCGATTGACATTGTTGTTGCGTCGAATGGGAAGGTTACAGTTCTTGTGTGCAGTAACGGGATGGTTGACTTTTTTGAAGAGATCTTTTGTGTGTATTCGCATGTACAGCGTGGAAAATCATGATGGTTGCGTATGTGCAGGCTTAGAAGTAATTCTTAAGCTTAACTGGTATTGATATCAGTGCATTGTTGGTGCAAAGAACATGAGTGCGGTGGACGCGAAAGCAGTGGCGCCACTGCGACGAAGTCGCCGTGCCGCGAGTTTGACTGCTCAAGTCCTGTGGAATATACAGATTGAAGATGATGCAAAAGTCGAGCAACAAAGGTATGAGAGCTCGAAGACTTGCCGTCAGTAACGCTTGTTAATTCGGGAGAAAGTTCTGCTTTTTGTGATCGTCCATTTTCATTTTTAAGGTTGCGTTTTGCTGTGTGCTGTTTTGATTTGAAATAAAGTGCGAAATTTCACTCTTTCGGAGAGGCAAGATGCTTTTGATCAAGGAAAGTTGCAGTTGAACTTACTAGTATATCGCCCCACGCACCGAAACACTTTGCGAGCACTGAAAACTAGGAGCACAACAGCATAACTGAGAAAGATTCGGGGTTAAGATTTATCTACAGTAATTACCGCCTATAGAGTCAAAAGCATGTGATTTTATGAAATGAAGGCAGTTGAAAGTGTTCCACTTTCGGGGCACCGAAAATGTGCTGAGTACTGGACTGTTTTCGCGATTTTTCCGTTTTTCGCCACTTGCTCAAAACACGTTGTAATTGAAGCACTTCAGTAACATAATCGTTTTTTCTCTTCTCCATCTATGTGCCTACGCCTACGAACTTTCCATTGGAAAAAGGTTGTGATCAGTACTCAAAGCGAAACATATTCGGTTAGAAACGTATTGGTACGTAGGCTCGTGCCTACTTCCGTATAGACCCATTACCTTATAGGTAAGTAACCTCATACCGAAAGTGTTGGGTGAAAACTATTGAGACCAAGCTAAATATGACTGGCCTGCACAGATCTCTTAAAGACATTTGTCGCGTTGCACTTTGCCATTGTTTTTGTTACGCGATCGGCATTGAAAAGCTAATTATATTCCATTGCTCTAGGCATGGTTAAATGTTTCTGAACAATAAAGACGCTACCAAGGCTAAATCCGTTAGGGTGAACCAACCTTGAGTGCCTTGTAACCTTAAGAGGTTCGCAGTCACGCTGACGGCCACAAGAAGTGTATTTTTGCTTATTTGCTTGAAAAAAACAAGGCCGACAACGAAGTCTTGTTTGACTATTTTGCATGCGGCATCTTCTTTAAACAAGAGCTTTCATTTGTCTTGAACTGCGCGTGTGCTTTCACTTAAGACATGTTTTTCGCGTTGTTGACGACTCAGGTCAAAGTCACCCACACTCGATGTTTGCGCATCTGCGCCGCCGAAGACGCGAAAACGCAACGCGAACGACGCAAGGCAAAGAAATTCCGAGAGCGGGAATGTCGCAGCGAAAGTCGGCAAAAAAACAAGGACATCGACCGACAACAAGTGGACCACTAATAATAACAACGCACCTTTCGCGAAGGTGAAACCGTTTCAGGCGAGTGGCAAGCGCACGGGACAGAAGCTCACGGCGTCGGTGGCCCCGCTTATCAAGCCGGCGACACTAAACCCTGGCGTAGGAGCCGTGCCCAAGGCCAGCGTGATGACGCACACCAGTCCCATTCTGTTGCTGCCAGTCGCGCTTCAGCCGACTCCTGGACCCGGTCACGTGACAGCGGGATCGCTGCCGTTGTGGACCTTGCCGGCTTCGCCAAGCCTGATCAGCTGTTTCGGTCTGAACAAGTCCATCGAACAAAACATGAACCTAAGCGGACATGCGTGGCAGACTGCCACGGTCGGCACCGCGTCCGCGCTGTCGACGAACACCAGCCGCACCTGCCGTGACGACCGCGGTTTCACAACCGTGGTATCACCTGCGCTGAACACCGCGCGGATGAGCTTCTCCAATCTGCAGTCCGCATCGTTTCGGAGCATTCGCCCCGCGCTGCCGAGCCACGGTCAAGACGAGCCGCTGAACTTGAAACTTGGCGAGACCAAAGTGCCCGGCTCGTTCCGGCACGTCGGTCAGCAGTCGGTCGCGCCACCACCACCCCGATGCGGGCGCGGTCAACGCTCGCGGAACATCGTGAGTCACCGCGCCGGAGCGGCTCACGACCCGGCTGTTCAAGGAAATGGAAATCGAGCGAAGGCAAAGAGAACCAGCGCGGCCAAGAGCCTGGCCAGTCGGTCGAAAGCGGTGGCGAACGTCGTTCCTGCCGGTCCGCGATCCGTTTCGACAACAGCCGTCGCGACGACCAGCGAGAAAACTGGACTTGCGACGAAAAAGTGCCCTTCGCCAGGTATTGTGCGAGTTGCTACATGTATGCAGGCTCTGTTGACCACGGTCATCGGCGCCGCTGTTTTTGTGCTGTGTGGCACATTGCATTTTGCGTCTTTCCAGCCCGTCTATCGGGACATCGTGTGCCGGCACCTTACGCAGTAATATAAACTGTAATTAATGAAACTGTCTCAGCTCTTTGGTGACGCACTTTCTGACCTCGAACACTTGCAAGCGTCGAAGCACTTCGTGCAAGGATGGTCGCCTGCATCCGATATTTAAGTGTTGCGGTTTTCTGTCGTGCATCTGGAAATGCGGCACAGCGTTGAATTCTTGTGATACCTGGTGAATTGCGCGTGCGAGGCTTCCGCGGGCCGCAGCAAGAACTTGAAAAATACGTGACAGCTGAGTCACCGTGCGCTTCTTTAAGACAAGTGTTTCGGTCTTGTGGCGAAGCAGAACAGTGCACACGAAGCTAAAACAATTGGAGGACAGGTTGTGGGTCGTACAACTGCGATCTTCAAAGTCTGTCAGATTTTCCTTTGCACAAACGTATGCATGTCAGAATGCCATCTGCGCGGTGAGCAAGGTCAGCAGCAAGATACGGTTCAGTTAACTTGTTCGTGGCTTTCCACCTCGTGTGTTGCTGAGATAGCAGCTCAAAACAAGCTCTTACCACTTGCTGTGACTGCAAGCCATGCCGCTCTGTCCGGACTGTGTCACTTGCAGTAGTTGGACTTGCACGCGCAACTCACGCCATGGTCAGGTTGCGAACATGTGGCGTGAACCACACGCAGCTCGGCCTTGCGCCTCAAGTACTGTAGGTTGCGCACCTCGTTTTGCTTCGCACGTTGTTCTTGCTTTTTCTGCTTCGACCTTTCTCTGTGCGCGTGTGTTAAAAGGTTGTCGGCTTTTATCGGCAGAGTACGCTTGCTCATCCCCGGATGTCGACGACGTTCAACTGAACGCGCGGCACAGCTGCAACCGGGTGTACATCAAGCTGCGCAACAAGGCCATGCCGCCGCCCGGCTCTGCTGACTACGAGAGCTTCGTTCAAAAGGTATAAGGTTCTGTCGCCTGCATGCAAATGCAACGAAAAGGTGTGTCTGCGTGTGAGCGCGCGAGTCGACTTCAACTTCGCGCTGGTTCCAAGAGAAAACGTTTTTTCAGCTGTCAAGACGACGTATTGTCGCGCTTCGGTCTCCATTACGGCACAGTGTCCACCGCCGGTTGTGATCACAGCAAGCAGAGTGACTACAACAACATACACCCGGGCGCTGGTGTTATTGAGAATTATGCTGTTTACGCAGCGGAAAGAGGGCGGGCCTAGCGTGCACGAACATGTGAATAGGGCCTAATTCCGGCACAGAGAGCTGCGGCGGATTATTGGCTTGTGGTTGTCGTGTCCTTGTTGTGGCTCGTCGTCTAACGGCCTGCTTTCCAGTCGCGAAAACAAGTCTCGCTTTTAACTGGCAATGCCCCAAATCAGATACAAGGGCAGCGACAATCTGATTGTTTGAGATCGAAAAGAAAATTGTGCGAGTGGTTCAAAACGTGCAAGAACGGAGTCAATTGCTTTTTTGCGCTTGCGTTTCCTCGTAACTCACGCCGAACGAACTTTGACCTTTCACACCGACAGACGCAAGAGGAAAACCACAGGCAGCGATCGCAGCGATGGTCCAGTGCGACTGCGCGCAACTGGCGCGAGTGCGACGCGCGCAGCGACTCGGACGATGACAAGCCGCTGCCCAATCCCGACACTGCCGACATTTCTGACGATTCGCAAGACGACGACGAGAACAACGGCTGGAAGTGGTCGGGCGAGGCGTACGACGCGATGGTCTTCAGTGTGGTAAGCTCTACGTCAAAAATGCATCCCTTTTCTGAAGATTGTCGGGGGATGTTTCACAGTGGCCTCAGTTTTACGCGCCCTAGGGTTCTGGGAAGGTTTATTTTCCCCCATATTTGCACTGCTCTTGGCACCGGTGTTTTTCGCAGCAGGGACTGTGGTCGCTTGTATTTTGCACTAGTAATATGACACCTTATTCAAGGGTTTGCTTCTTGTACAGAGGTATCTGTTTCAAAACTGTTTTGGGTTGGAAATGACAGGCCAACTCAAAGACAATATATGATAGAGGCCGGTTTATTTTTCCTTACACTTTTGCTCTGCTGCTGTTAAGTTTGAAGTTCACCTCAGTGCTTAAAACAGTAAAACGCTCTCATGAATCTTGTCAGAGTAAAACTGACAGAACGGTTAAACTGGCAGCTTCACTGAAGCTTTTTGACGTAGCGTGTTAAAACTGACAGTGAAACAAATATTTTAACTCGGACCATTGAAACTGAAAGTAGTGGGAAGCGGCCATCACCTTTTTCTCGTCACTTTTAACGCTGTGCGCACTTGTGGCGGGCTGTCCACCTCTCACGATAAAAATGCCCATCAGCGAAATCAGAAGAGTCGTTTGCTGTCGATTCTGCTGCATCGTGCGCTGAGTCACGAACGATTCAAGTTTTGCCCACTTGTGTCTTTTCCATTTGTTGGATGTTGATACTAATTCGCGAACAACACACATCGCCACAAAATTCATTCCGACAGAATTCTGCAACTCGCATTTGCAAGCATTTCCGCGCAAGCGCGGCAATGGCAATTATGTCTCGTTCGGGTTCACTTCACGTTGAAACGAGTGCTCGACGAAAGCTCCTACTTTGCATTAGCAGTATGACATGCGTTGAAACGGTGATTTCAAGGTCATGCCCGCGCTGGTGTTGCCCTCTGTCCTTCAAGAGATGGAGAGAAACGCGGGCTCGAATGCTTGTGCCGCCATTTGATTCTGTGGTTTCACAGGGGCAAAATCGTTTATTGAAGAATCGCGTTTCACCTCTTTTGCCGATCGATTGCATTCGCCGTTGTTGGCCATGTTTATGTGGAACGTTTATAAATAATCGGTTAAACTTATTACGCGGCTGGTGTCACGAACACAAAATGTATGTAGATGGAAGAATCCCTGCAACGTGTAAACCAAGTTCCAATTTTAACGCCCTTTTCTTGATCTGTAACTTTGGCTTCCCTCTGAAACAACAGGTTCTTAAACTTTTTCAGTGGCGCCCCCCTTTGGCGTTATATAACCCCAAAACCAAGCTCTAAAAACAGAACAACCATTTGTTTGCCATCACCCTGCTTTTCAGCAGTCTGTCGCTGCCATGCTCGTTCCCCCCAGTTTGAGAACCCAGGCTCTAGAAGTCTTTTAGTCGTAGTTTATTGAATGAATACTATTCCAGCAACTGAGTCGTGTTTTCTTCTGCGTTGCCACGGGTTATATTGTACGAAGCGCTCTGGCGCGCATCAGCATCCGGATCGGCAGAATGAACATGATTGAACGAATGTTTCTGACTCGCAGTCAGTGCAAATTCCGCCCGCCCCTGATCGACCGACTGCTAATTTGCATTTGAGCGCGACCGCAAGGCGCACGGGTCGCGTGTTGCGCCGGAAACTCTTGCACGCTCGCCCGCGGGCGACGCGCAGTTTGGAAACCCGCTCGTTTCGACGAAAGCAGCCGCGCGGCAGTCAGGAAACGTGCTGGCGCTGCTGAATGCGGACGCCCGGCGGCACTAACCGTGGAACATGTCTCCTGGCTAACAGCACCCCGAGGGACGCCGTTTCTTGACTTAATAGCGTCGGTTGACGCCAGTTGTCGCTTTGAAGTCGCTTGTCAATGCGTCTTTGTTACGAAACAGGCAGCACGAATCCTATAAATCGTAGCTGAATAATTAACGGCGCAACGAACGACTTGGTCGTGTAGTGCAACCCTATTTCCTAAATATGCGTGCACTTACAGCTTGAATAGTCAAGCGGTTGTTACACTGCTTGGTCCTGTAATGTTTTCAACGTTCTGTTGGTAAGGTGTATGGAAGAGACGTTCGCACCAAGATCGATGTCGACTGATAAACGTAGGTCTATCAGCATTAAATGACTCAGCTGTCTAACACCGATCGCTTGGCATAAAGGGTTCGTTTTTCAATAGCCGTTTCCCTACGTTTTCTATTCGCATATTTTACACGCGCTTACGCTGTTCACTGCACGTATTCCGATTAAGGAGCACACTGAAGGGAGAAATCGTGTGTGGTGGAATGTTCTCTTTTCGGGTCACTCCACGCGGTTGAACGTGCTGGAAAATAAGGTCATCGCTCGCGGATGAGATCAGCTTTTCGAAACGTTCACGGTTCCCGGGTGGGAACGTGGTCCGTGGGAAAGTGCGGAGTGCACGGTGTGCTTGGTGCAGATATTTGGAGAAACCGCCGGTCTTTGCCAATACTCGAATGCTTGTTTGACGAAATTAGGTCTTTTCGCATGATGAAAATATCAGACCAAGGGGCAGATCGATTTGAACCCGAATGAAATTTATTACAGTAGCCTGGTCGTGTATTTCCTTAGAACGTCATTTTCCTGGTAGTCGCGTGCTGTGCGGCACGATGCCTTTTCAGAGAAACGTTGTTCCGCATGGCTGTCCACACGTGGTTTCACTTTATCAGAATGTTGGTACTCAAAATTAGTTTTGCGGCCGAGATGCTAAAACCAACCATTTTACTGATTTACGTTATTCGAAGATCTCACAAGGCAGATTGCGGGCGCGCAATTTCAACTATGTCTCTGTCGAATTACGTTCTTTAAAACAATAATAAAAGCCTCAGCTTTTGGGGTAAACTCAACTAGCTAGAGCAGGGATCCCCAACCTATGGTACATGCACCCCTAGGGGTACGTTTATCTAACTGAAGTGGTACATTTAAGGTTAGCAGTAGAAAATTATATTTACATATTACCAAATACTGTAAAATATAAAATATATATGAAAAATTCAGTGGATGGATTTTTGTTATTTTACTCAGCCTTTTTCTCATAAGAAATTTTAGGGGTACATGCTCATCTGTCGAAATGCTGACGGGGTACATGGTCAGAGAAAGGTTGGGAACCCCTGAGCAAGAGCTCTGTCATCTGCTGATAGATTTGTGTGGCTCGGGCAACTGAAACCTCGGAACGTTGGCCGCGTTTCCGATGCTGACCACGTGACGTACATTCGGCGCCAACGCATTTTACCTCCATGTTCAGGACGCCGGGAAGCACGTTCGTCGGAAATGCTACCCTGCGATGAAGCGACGCGACGACGAAGGCCAGGAGACGATCGTGATGGTGCGCGACTGCGTTTTGCTGCTCGCCAGCGAAGACGAAACGCCTTACGTCGCCAAGGTTACCGGGCTCTGGGAGAAGCCGCGCACCGGAGCGATGACCATGAGCTTGCTGTGGTATTACAGGTACGCATTCAGAACTGTTTTGTTTCAAAAGTTGTGGCGGGAGTGTGCTGTGCGGAGAATGAGTCACCAAGTTCGGGGTCCTCCCCGCAAAATTCCTGTTCTGCCCAGTGCTGCACGTTTCCCAAACGAAGCTGCGCACCTATACAGTATACGGCACCAAACCTGTTCTTGCTAGGGTTAGTACACTAAGGCCGTTTGCACTTAGGCGGAACGCTCGACTTGTTTAGTGAAAATGACCCTTGCCCGGAAACTGAAAATAATTTGATGGTAGTCTGGCCATCAAATTATTTTCAATTTAGGCCAGACTACCATTTTAGGCCAGACTACCATTTTAGGCCAGACTACCATCAAATTAGGCCAGACTACCATCAAATTATTTTCAGTTTCCGGGCAAGGGTTGGCGTGAGTGGATCTGTTTTGTCGGCGGTGTTTTGCAAAAACAGATTCAAATTAGTGGCTTAATTGGATTTTTATCTATAACTTTTAGCAAATGAAGCCATTCGTTTTTGACTTTCTTTTCATTGGGTTCGCCCCTGATTGCATCCTGCCAGCCGTGTAGAGTATATTTTGCCACATGTCAAACAACACAAAAAGAACCACGGTGCAAACTGGTCATGTGAATGGATTGTTATCCGGTCTGCAAATGTTAGTAGTGTTTCAAATGACGCCATGTCCTGCGAAGCGATCTGATATTAACTTCAAACACTGTGCGGGACCAATTTAAACTCTCTCACCGTTTTCTAGCAATAACGCCGGCAAAACTGCGTTAGTCATGGGATGCACGGAAAGTTGCTGAATGAGCGACCTCAGTCTTATTGGCATTTTTATCTGAGGACAACCCCAAATCTGTTACAAATACCGGGCGAGACATTTTTACGTCTTCTCAGTTCGCAAACACATTTTAGAGATCTGTCAGGAAAGCGTAGAAATCACTTGGAAATATTTATTTTCTGTAATTTCTTCACACCCACAGGGAAGCACAACAAAGGCGTATATGGCGCTAACAAGCAGGACACGCACGGAGCAAGCTAGATTTGGTATTAGCACCGCTGTATGTCGCTGCAATAAAATCGAGGCAAACCAATTTGCGACTTCATATGTGCGAGTGGGAGGTTTCGGAGGGCCAGGAGGGGCCATATGCGCGGCAATCCTCCCACAATCCGAAGCAGTTGAAAGAGAACAGCTGGTTAGCGGAAGCATGCAACAGTCCGTTGTTCCGAGTCTTAAGGTTTCATATGCGCAATGCGCTTTTACGACACACGGAGTCGCGATTCCAACAAATTGCGATGCACGCAAAATCTATTTCATAAACATTGGGCGTGAGATGGAGTTGCGTCCAAACTGTCGTGGATCAGAAAAGCTCTTATTGTCGCAGCTGAAAATTGTCCGCAAAGCTGGTGCGCGTTTTCAATCGCTGGCGGCGCCTGTCCTGTTTGTTTTAATTCCGGAACAGAGGGGGGGAATAACAAAACATTCCCGCGCACAAAAACGACGCAAAATCACGT
>JGI24159J19872_10000046_pt1 | contig 58772 bp, 34 predicted proteins | sample Ectturendosymbi4_FD_19872 | JGI IMG/M metagenome (IMG submission 19872) | reverse complement strand
TGTGCTTTCCTGGCTATTCTTATCACAAGCAATTTTTCCTTTTCATAGCTTTTGCTTCCATAATTTCAGCCCCCCTTAGAAAAATCCTGGCTGCGCCCCTGCCTGACATCAATACCCGTCCGCACATGAATTTTAACTCCTTACAGACGCCGGTGCGGTAGAGTTGCTGCAGTGCACTGTCTGACAAGAACGAGACCAAGACATGAAAAATATTACAATTTTGAAGGAAAACCTCAAACAGTCCTGGGTAATTTACAATGTCTATATTTCAGTAACATGCGTTTATGGTTACCAGCTCGCGCAACAAAAGCCACAAAAGCGTTAATACAAACTTTAAACTGCGCTTTGCCGTTTTTGAGCTCCTCATTTTGACACGATGTCGTTTGTGCCTGCGGCCACTCTACCAACAATTTGTGGTAGTTTGCACTAACGTAGCATTCTTACTGAAAACTTAAGTATTGTGTTTGAAGTTGCAAAGAAGAAATGTTGTGTTATAACACAGCAGTACGGAGGGTTAAGCCTTAAAGATTATTTTGCCAAGCAATGAATATCTGCTACTCAATCTCTTGAGAGCACCGTTTCAATTCTCGTGGTCTTATCAGTGACGCACAGAGTTGATAACCCGGCCTTGATTGAAATGTTCTCAAAAAGTGAAATGTGACTGCTTTCAGTACTATGCTGCTGATGAAGTATCGAAGAAGTGCCTGATTTTGGGCTACACTATTAGTAACGCTTCCAGTTCGCTGAAGTTTTCCACAGGGAGACGTGACATACTGTCCAAAAAAAACTGAAAATGTTTGAAAGCTTTTGCGTGACTCAATCAAAGGTATAGTTCTTTGGTTTGAGAGGATTTGAACTTCTTGGATTTCACCTCAAAATTCACGTTTAGACATGTTGTCCAGAGTTAGTCGAATCCACAAAGCCACTTTCAGAACAATGAGGACGCAGTAGATTTCAACATTCACTTCTATCAAATTACAGCAATGCAACAAAATTAAATATTGTTGGTTTTGAATCTCTTTTCTTACATACTTTTTTTAATTATGAGTTTTAATAAGAATACCAGCATAAAAGATATCACCGCAGTGCTTTACAAAGAAAAATTCAAAATCTAGGGATCCTAGGAATGCTTTCTCGTTTTCTGCTTCTCTGGTCTAAATTTTTCTATTTAGAGCAAGACAAAACAGCACTAAAGAGGACCAGCAAAAATGTTTCGTTGGGTAAATACCAGGCTAGCTAGATTTCAGTATGTTGTGTGCTTGTAAGGCCAAGCACTTCTTTCAGTGGTTGTTATTATTGTGAAGCACTGGGCCACTGCAGATTCTTATCAGCTCGCTGTTTTTCAATTTTCCTCAAAACGTAACATTGGTTAATGTTTTCCTTTACGTGCTCTGCAGTGTGGGCAACAAAATTCAAGTGGTGTTTGAACGGACAGAAGACGACCTTCACAAATCATGTGGTGAGATTAACAATCTTCAGTTTGACGCCAGAGAACCGTCCAGTGCTGAGCAAGCCTTGCGGTATGCTGGAGTTCGCTTCGGTAACAAAAGCTCTTTGCTGAAAACGTGAGTTGGTTTCAATGTTCGGAACTGCGCAAAATCCACTTTTCTGTGTCAAATCCTAATCTTTTAGGACTCGAGTGAAGCTGTTAGGGAAAACGGAAAGTGAGTTATTGCGATTTCGTTTCGTCGCTATGCATCTCTTGCTTGATGAGAAAAGCAGGTTCTGGAGCAGGGGTCTCCAAACTACGCCCTGCGGGCCACATCCGGTCCGTGAAGCTATTTCATCCGTCCCGCGAAAACATTTTATCCGACCACAAAGATATTTTGTCAATAGTGAAAAAATAATATGTTTAGCAAAACATTTTTGATTTGGTGCAGAATGTAACATATCCCGAAACAATCACATTCCGTAAGATGTCCGGCCCTCGAACTCTTGTGTAATAGCTTATGTGGCCCTCGGAGAGAAAAGCTTGGAGATCCCTGTTCTCGAGCCTGAAACCTGCAATCTTTGACATGCGGTGCTTCAGTAAAGAAAAAAGCAAATGATTTGATTTGGGCAACTGTTAGTCCCCTAACACCTGTGGGCCATTGGCCTACTATGCCAAGCGATAGATCTTGGCCTGTCTGTCCCCACTGGCAATTGTAAGAAATGAAAATATTGGAAAATTTTATCGATTTTTCAATGTGTTTTATAAAACGTTAGAGCGGGCGTCCTCTATACATTTTGGGGTTTTACACGACTGACTTGAGATTTTTTACAATACTCTATTTTTTTCTAGAGAAAGTTATAGAGTGCTCATCATAATTCAAGTTAAAACAGTAATTGTTGTTCTAATAGGTAGAAATAAACCTTTTCTATTTTTCGGTTTGGTTACATTCTCATGTCGCTTGCTTCTCAGGCCACGTTACTGTTGCTCCACAACAAAATATTTAATAAACTTGGAAATATTATTAAAAAACATGCACATTGTATATGTGCCATCTACTTAGATCGCTTCCACATATTTCAAAGCTGCAGAAATGCTTCAAGTGATTTTTTATATATCACCTTTGCCAAAGTAACTACAGAAAGACTTTATTCTGAGTAACAATAAAAATTAATTTTTCTGAAATTTGAAAGCAACATGTTTTCCTATCTTTTTCCTTTCCCCCATAGCTACTGAATGTAATAAGTCCTTTTTTGCAAACATGGTTTGATTTTTGAAGACTGTTTTACATGCAGGAATCGTTTAAGATGCTCGATTACACTTGCAACGTGCTGACAACACGCTTAAACACAATTGTAAAATATACGCGTTTGTGTCAAGTGGAAGGCAGCAAAATAATATTTAAACTTTTTAATTGGAAAGTTGTTCAACAACGCACTCTTTACCAGCTAGACGCGTAACTTTCAGAAAAGTGTGCAATATCGGATTTTGCTGCATTGGTTTTGCGGTAAATAAACTATTATGTTTTCCAAAAGAAAGCAATGTAGCTGCAAGTGGATCATTGCTGAGTTGATTCGAGAATTGCCGTGAAACAACAAATTGGCAAATATATTTTTCTGTTGTAAAGCTAAGCAACCAGCGCTGATCAATGGATCTGTTAGTATCTAGTTAACTAGTTCAAGTGTTCAACTTTTGGTTTGCGACGCGTACAATAATTATTCCATTTGCTGCGCGTTGTGTAGCAATACATTCACTACAGGTCTTGTATGTCTGTAAACAGAGATTTCCCAGGAACACTGTTCAAATCAATTCGGAGCCAATGGAAATGGTCGAAGTCTTGTTTGGGCAGTCGAAAATCTGTTGCTATTTTTTCTTTTTGCCAAGTTCTTGACTTCTCCTGCAATCTTTTGCTGTTGGTTGTCATGCAGAATACTTATTTTTCATTTCAGATCAACAGCATCTAAGATCGCCGTCCTCGTTATTGGCGATAGATCACGTGATCTGCAGGTTGACGCCGCCCAGAGTCTTCGCAAAAGCGGAGTCCGCGTCATTGTCGTGGCGTACGGGACGTTGGACGTGGATCAGCTGACCAGCATTGCTTCGCAACCAACAGAGGTGTGACTTTCACCTAACCGTGCGGTTTCAAAAGATAAGACCAGAACACATCCGACTGAATGCGCTTTCGAGACAAACCTATCGTCCCCAATCTGTCGGGTCTAACATTCTCGGTGGAAAGGCAGCTCTGTTTAGAAGATAGTTTTAACACATTTCAGCACTAGTTCGGCTATTCTGCAAAATCACTAAACTCTAGAAACTCCTTATATTTTAAAAGTGAATTGTTCTATCGTTGGGGTTACGCTTAATGCCGTTTTACAAAATGCCATACCCAACCACAGTTTCAGACCGAAACTGTTTGGGAATTTGACCAAGGAACATATGATACGTTGCTGGCGCGAACAATGTAATGTTTTATGCTCAATCATTCAAGTCTTTCGTTTTGAAAACGTTGTCCTTAGTCTTCTTTCCAACCGTTTTACATAGACATACAGTGTCACCAAATACCTGAATCCGATCCTATTTCCTTCAAGTACGCATGCCTGCCAAAAATCCATCGATAGCCATTTCTTCTTAGAACCTTGTCTGTGTTGAGCCAGCTTCACGAGACGGTTGGTTTCCACACTACATAGAAAATAGCAAGGTCCTTGGAAAGCGCTGTAAACAAAGACCAAGAAAGACACGAACGAAAGCGAAGTATTGAGCAATTTAAACTGTGCCAGGTTGTGATGGCTATAATAATAAAAGTTTTTCTAATATCTGATGTATAACTATGGGATACTGTCTGTTTTTGCAGGAAAACTTTGTTCTTCTCGACGTCGCTGGCTTGCTGAAGAGCACAGGATTAGAGTTCTTGACTTCGGAAATGTGCAGGAAAGACGGTAAGACGGATAGTGATTCGAATTTTACCAACTATCGACCTTCTAAAAAGCCAGCAGTCAGACAAGAATGTATTTTTGGTTACTTGCTGATGTGTCCACGGTGGGAACATGCTATTTTTGCGGCCAAATTGTAAAATTTTGGCCGTTTTCAGAAGTAATTTGGCCGCTAATATTTTGTTTGGCTTTTTGACCTTTTTTGAGTATTTTCTAACATTTGCCTAATTTGCATATGGTACCACATTCCACAATTTAAACACTCAAATGTCTCCATATGGGCTATCACATGCATGCTTCTATTCCTGACAGTTGAAATTGCCCTGTTTAACATTGCAAACCAAGAGAATGGAGAAACGCAACCAATTGATCGATTGAACTTCTAGTCTGCAGTTACTTCCTGAAAACCACGTTTGGCCTTAGCACGAAGCTTTGGCCGTGAAGGAGAGTTCGTCTGGCCGTGGCGCTGACGAATTAATACCAACGCTGTCTGTGTATTTGCGTGTTGCACAATTACGTTTGTACTGCTGCAAAGCCAAATGATTTGCAAGACACTGGGGAGATGGCAGACTTAAACCTCATATCAAACTAGGTGTGTAAACGTAACTTCAAACAGGGCTTTGTGCGATGTATAAGTAAATTATGATGTAAAAATACTTTCTGCAAAATCATTTTGCATTTTACGTGATCCGAAGTTCACGTCCGGCATTATTTGAATAGAATGATGTAAAGCAACTTTACCAGAAACCTGTGCATTTTATTGGATGGCCAAAAATACCTGGCACACAAAGCAAGCTTTTTAAATGTTAATTTTAAAAAACCAAAAGATTAATTTTAAAAATCAAGATTGATTAAAAAACCAAAGCCATAAAATAAATTTTTGTGCTTCTGTAGAAACGCATTTTATGCCAGATTTCCTGTGTGAAGAAAGTCGACATCGGGGACGTTATCAAAATATCGACTGATGAACCGGTTGCCCGATCAAAAATATACATTAGCGTGAATAGTGAGTTGAAGAGCTGACAATAAGCACGGTTTAAGCAAGCAGTCAAATGACAGCATTAAAGAAAATCAGAAAAGAAATTAGTGGGTCGCTCAGTGCATCGCCCCAATTACCAACACTTTGAGGTTTTCCTTGAGACTTACAGAAAGAAAGCGCATCCTGGTTCGAACCTTCTTCCACACATACAAACGTTCACTTGTTTCACATTTATTATTTTTGCTGAGCTGATTTTACGTGTCATTGGCAGTTTCATTTGGTAAGAATTGTGGTGTTTTTGCTTTCTACTCGCGGCTTGCAGTTAGGGTGTAAAGTTGTTTTCTCACACCGTCATAATTTTAAGAACATCGGACCTATAGAAAAATATCCTATGTACCGCTTAACTCGGTTTCGCATGACGCTCTCACTAATGAATTTACAAAAGAAGAATGATTTGCAATGACCACCAGCGGCGTTTTTACAAAAAAAGCTCAAATGTGGCGGCTCGTTTGCAAGGCCAATTTATAAAGCGACATCACCCCACTGCCAAATGTAGGTTTGATACAAGTTGCGTAAAAAGCAATTGCGATCCGGAGTAACCATAACCAAATATTTGTAGAGGAAGCAGGTTTCCTTTGTTTATATGTTTGTTTTTGCAAGGTAAGTGTTTTTTTGCAGGTGAAAACAAACGGTAACAAATGTGTTATCCATGTGAACATTAGTGTGAAATAGAGGTCTAACCGAAACCTCGTACAGTACGTTGCGTGTTGGTTGTTTCGTCAAGTTGGTTGAAAATTTTTATCCTGACAGCAACAGCAGGCCGAACATTAAGAAGAGGTATAATGCACATTCGTTGATACTGAATTCTACCCTTCCGTTTGCTGAAGTTGAAAGTGTGTGAGCGAACAGGTTTGCCAAGCCACAAAAACGCAACTAAAACCAAACGCAAGCTTATGTGTACGTTCACATCGTTTGCTAAAAATTGGGATTGGGCTCGGGTAATTTTTTCTTGCCAATGCAAGAGATTGCGCGCCAATGCATTGGCAAAAGCGGTTCTTTTTGGAGCACACTCGTCGATAAGTTAGCAGAAAAGCTCTAGACTGTTTGAATTGCTGAAGTGCTCTGTGGTGCGCAGTGCGTGCTGTTTTGCAAACCGGTTTCGATCGTCGGACCGGACTCGGACATACTGTAATTACATGCAATTGATCTGTCTGTAACCACAAGGCTTGGAATGATTGAACTTGCAGTCCGCAACGCAGTTGGTCAAGTTCAAACCGTTTTATCTTTAGAGTAGACAACCTTTCCAGTGCGAGAGAGCCTTTTTCTGAATTGTGTGTGTGTCGCTAAATTATTTTGCGATTCTCTTTTTTTAGCTTATGACGTTATAGTTGACAGGTTTTGATCAGACTTGTGGCAAACGTGATATTTACCACTGCACTTTAATCAAAACACAACTAATCTCATTTCTGCAATAAAATTTGTCGCCCATTTCGGCGAAAATGTCAGCGTATAAATCTGTCCAGGAAGAGTTACGATAGCGAATGAAGGTGCGGTAACAGAAAGTAAAATGAAAGCTCTTACGTCACTTTTGGTACATTAAATGCTTGATGTACACCACTTCGGTTACTATGCTTTTCCAGTCCAAATTTTTACTCGATTTACTACAATTCAAATTGTCGTCAATGACCGGCGTTATACATTTCAAAACAAGCTGAACCAGAGGTACTGGTTCCCCATCAACGTGCCGCTGTGGATATAAGCCTCAGCAAAGTGCAATTATATTCATGACTTAGCCCACACCTTCTGGTGGCGTCACCGCAAATGAATGTCGTGACGTTGCCTCGGGGCGTCATGAAAAGATCTAACCAAAAATAATGTTCGTCTTCCTTTCAAAGCAGTTTTTTGACCATGTATAGACATCAGCGTAAAACTCAAGCTTTGTTTGATTTTGCGACTAGATTTTCTCAGCCTTACTTCTGACGGGATAAAAGGTAAAATGACCTCTTTGAAAAATCTTTAGCATGAATCCCTGAAATCGCTGTATTATTTTTTTTTCAAGTCATCATTGAACTGGCGTCAACCGTAAACATTAGTGACCAAACTTCAGATTCTCCATCATTGCGTCATACACAATCGCCACAAGGTGTCGTAATTCGTAAATGCGTGATAGATATCGCAACAACAACACTTTCTCAAGTTTCGTCGACTATAATGTCTCGTGACTGGTTTGAAACTCGTTCCTGTTTTAGATATATTTATGTGAATTAAAGCTTGTTTGTGTTTTACCGTTAAGCTGGTAACAGAAAACGGTCAATGTAATGTTTGTCTTGCACTCAGTAAAATCCAGTTGATTAGAACATCAGAAACATTGACATGGTTAGCCTTTTCTCTCTTTAATTCAAAGCGCTTTATTACATGTTCTGTTTTGCTTTTAGAAGCTGCAGAAGTTTCCACCCTCGAGGTCAATTTCATAACAGGCGCATCATGTCAACATAAAAATCAGCTGATGGTAAGAAAGACAACTGTTTTACTGCAACATTGCCATAGCGCTTTTTGAGTGTAATTGACCGGTTAACTTGGTTGCCACGAGTTGAACACGCTGTTGGTTATGTACAGCGCATGTATGCGACCTTATTCAACGGTGTAACCCCACAAACCAACTGCTCAGATGAAGTCAAGGCAAACATGGTTGAAGTGAAGTGGGATACAAAGAACAAACGAGCGAAATATGAGGTAACATAGGCCGTAGAGTAAAATCGTTTCGAGAGACGTTACATAACTTTTGAAACTTATCTAAACGATAAGAATCATGTACCACATGCTTGAAGCTTTTACGAAAAATTCGCCGGTACGTGGGAGAGAATTTTTATTTTTCTTTCGACATTCACTGTGTTCTCATAACAGTGGTGTGGTGTAAGAGGCGGGGGTGCAAGCGCGCCCCCAACAGTTTAGATTTGGCGAAAATCTGGGCAAAAACCTTGAAAATCCCGTCAAAATCCGTAGAAATTTTGGCAAAATCTGTGAAAAACTTCGTAAACCCTTAAAAATCCTGGCAAACTCCCTGAAAATACGAGCAAAAATGGAGCCAAACGTGCTTTGATTTGAAAAAATTGGCGCCCAAAACCACATGAAGACGTTTGTTTGGAGGTCAAAGCAAAAAACGGTCTTCATGAGAAAATATTCGCACAAAAAGTGGCCCAAAAGTTTTTCGGGCAAGTTTGGGGAAATTTGGGCAAAAATCCTCCGCACCCCCAAAACTTTGCCTGCTCCTACACTTATGTATCAAAAAACTGTTGCTCTAAAAGTTAAATATGTTTTTTGCTGTAGATTTCGAATCGAACAGTTTCTGAAGACACCTCAATTTTTATGCCAAACATAAAAAACTATGAAGTCGGCGAAACTCTGAAGTGCAGCAGTTAAAATTAATTCATCGCAAATATTGTTTCTTGACATGAGATCACTTTGATGATTTCCAACTTATTTAGGTGTACACAACGCCAAACCTGACTAACTTGGTGGAATTGCCAAGCAACGCGACAAGAAGATTGCTTGGCGACGCTGTGGATGGTGTTGAGTACCAAATACGACTGATCCAACTGTCTGCACAAACACATGTCTCCAAGCAGATTGCCACTTCAATTACAATACGTAAGTTAACTTTGATCAACGAGAAAGGTGTGTGCTTTGTCTGAGTAGTGAACTGGACACAAAGCTTCCAAGAAATACGCACGCTTTTTCAAACTTCTCCCTCTGTGCAAAATGGCGGCAATAGCTTGTTTAGAAAATGTTCAACTAAAGCAGGGTTTTTTAACACGTGGTCTGCGAACCCCTTAGCGGTCAGTGAATGTATTTTTGGAGGTCCGTAAACAAAGATACAATCAAGAGAATCCGATAGTTTTCATCCGACCATTTGGGCCATTGTTCAGCTTGCGCACAGCACAACTTGCAGTCTGACATGTTTATGCTGCAAGTCGACTGACCTCTTTTTATTTGAATCTGGCGACGGCAATTGGCGGCAAGCAGAAGCCTGAAATTTACTTTTTGCCGGGGTAGTTGAGGGCTCACGCTAAGAAACGACCAAATGTAATGTCTCAGTAAGCGAAAAAAACGTTGACAAACCGAAGGGATCCGCAGCGGTTTTGGGTGCAATGAAAGGGGTCCGCAGCGAGAAAATGTTTGAGAACCACTGAACTAGTGGTATGAAAAAACTCGAGTGTGTTTTCTCTTAAAGCGCTGGTGCAGTACCTATTTTCTGCTTCTGGGACTTAGAGAAGAGTCTCACAGTGAAATATCGCACGTAGATTGGATGGTTCGTTTTTGAATAGCTTCGAGGTTGGTTCGTTACAAGCGGTACAACGTTAATTGACAATTTTGGCGACTGCTCTTCTGCAGCTCCCCGTCGACCAGAGAGCGTTCACGTTCTGAGGTTAAACGACACAACAGCTTTGGTTCAGTGGCGACCACCCCGGCACAGCCAGTACGACTCATTCGCTCTAAGGGCTGTCTCAGTTTACGGCAAGATCGAAAAGAAGTGGGTTCTTCAGCGTTTTGTGTTTTTTTTCAAGTGCGCGCGTTTTGGTTTTTGTTGCAGTAACGCCTTGCCATATTTGCTTTTGTTCCAAAATTGACCAAAATTGAAACTTGTTTTTGACTGTTTCATAACAAAAATCGTGGTAAAAAGCGTATTAACATCATTATTAAGTCTCCATATCTGACCTAAAATGAATCGGATTAAAAAATGCGTTTAACATTAGTCTTATGCGTCCACATGAAACTTGTCAAGTAAACAATTTTACCAGCATGGTTATACCTCATGAAATGTTGCATCGCCGGCAGCAACGCCTTTTTACGTGGGCCACCAATACGACATTGATGCTAACAAGAAACGTTTTTTGAGTGCAGTCATGTTACAAAAGCTCTGGCCTGTTTGCGTTGCACTGCTGATCAACTGGTGTTTAGCCGAAGTTTAGCTTTGAATTGTTTACCCAGCCTTCGTCTTTGTAGAATACATTCAAGACCGGAAGGCTACGGTGACCCGCGCAGGAAGAAATCTCCGCTGCAATATCATCTCACGAATCTTACGCCATGCGCCAAACACCGTGTATTCGTTTCCACTCACAGTAATGGCGTTGAAAGCGAAGAGGCAGTTTCGAGCATGCGGGCGTGCAGTTACGCAGAAGAAGGTAATTGCGTGTCGTTGAAAGAACAACTGAAGTTTTGTTGTGAAGCTGGGGCTGGCCTGTTTCAGTTGGAACCGGATTGCTTGATAGGCATTAAATTCGTTTGTGTTGTTCTGGGCTCATTTGTGACGTGTTTATTCGCACAGTGCTTCACTGATTGCTTGTCGTTCGCTGATTACCGATTGCTCGCCTTTAAGGGTCCCTGGTTCAGCGATTCATTCCAATTTCTTCCGACCAGCGCGAGGCCTAGTGGTACGTGCGTCCGGTGGTATGTCTGGAGTACGACTCTCGGCCGGGTCTTACCAGGACCTTGTAAATTGGTACTGTATAGCCTCCTTACCAGGCGCACGGTGTGCGTGAGATCTGCAGTTGTGGTCTATTGATCTAATATATACTTATTGTGGTTTCTATGACACAATAAACTTTTATTTATACACTCAATAAGGAAATACAATTTCATTAATATCGTTAAAAAGTGTCGAAGCTTCTTCAACAAATATTTTAAGATTTTGACCAAAATTTTTATCAATCAAGCTTTTTTGATTTGCCTTGCACCACTGAACACAAGCTTCGCGAAGAAAGGAAAACTACAAGAGAGGTTCTGTTGCAGTAGTGCAGGAGGCGGGGGTGCAGGGGGTGCAATTGCCCCCCGAAAATTTTGATTTGGTCGAAGTCCGGGTAAAAGCTGTGACAATTTGGGCAAAAATGTGTGAAAACGTTCGCAAAATCGTTTGATGTGCATTAATTTTTAAAAACTGGCGCCCAAAACCAAAGTGCAGCCGTTTCTTATGGAGGTAATTTTTTGTTTTTTTCTGGCAAGTTAGGGCATATTTTGGCAAGTTTGGGGGGTATTTGGACAAAAATTGTGCCTGATGTGCTTTGATTTTAAAAATGCGCCCAAAATGAAAGGAAATGCAGTCGTTTTTCTCTTTTTTGGAGGTTATTTTTTTGGGAAGTTTCGAGAAATTTTGGCAAAAATCTTTCACACACCCCAAAAATTGCTTGTTCCTGCACCTATGTTCCATTGTAACGTGCTCGTGATTCCAACTGTGACGCCAAAAACGTGAAAAGACCTGTGCTTTTTGCGAAATGCTCGGGTGCGCCGAATTTCCAAAACCAAGGAAGCAGATAAATGTGTCTGGAAGATTTCGGGACGCTGATACGAAGAATATGGCATCGGAAGTGGCCAAACAACTAAGCGAATGTTTTTAGCAAAATTTTATTTCCGGTTATTGAAAAAGACTTGTCCAAATTAACACCTCATTGGGAACACTTCACAAATCTTCAAGATTTAATTTTCGAAACACTCTCCCACAACTATCAGACATCCCCACCAGGGGGGGGGGCAAATGTAGATATGTCCCCTGGGCCCGGTTTTATTTTTGTATCAAACTTAACGTTGTTACAGGGTGCCATGCGCACTCGTGGCACCACTGTGTGTGTCAACCCCTTTTTCTAAGTGTGTTGGTTAGCAAAATACATACAAATAATGACAGAACTGGTTACAACCTAGCCAAGGTTTGAAACCTGGGGGTGTCGCAGCAGTTGATCTGCAGAGTAGGTAACGTTATTGTAAGGCTTGAAACAATTAGGCAAAAAATAAGAGTCTCGCTCCACACAAAGAGCACTGGCTTTTAAAGGTTATTGTTTTGTCACTTCAGTCCAGCGTACTTTCCATTGCTTTGCATCACAACGGTGCAGAATTAGCTGAACCATCGAAAGACCTTGACAAGGAAACTAGCATCAATTATCGAGTAAACACGCATCTCCTCAAATTTTAAACAGTAAAAAAGTTAATCAATGTCGCCTCTCGACAAAATGACGAAATCGTAACATGTCAGTTTAAGCTTACAGCTTGTTGTAAAAGACGTGGAACAAGTGTTTGGTATTTCTTGTAGTTCGATATATTCTACCTTGAATATTGCCTATGTAAAATGTACAAGACCTCTGTACTCTCTGCATATAGTAGTTACACAGACACACCAAAAGGTTATGCAGTCACAGCGTTTCTTCACTTTGCCTCTTAACTGCATCTAAATCGTACATCTAAATCTAAGAGAAGGACGACCTCGTGTAACGACTGCACCCAGGCCAGCAGCGACAGCAATTATGCATCACCCATGCGGCATTGCTCATGAAACTAACATTCTATCGCAGAGACCTTGTACCATCGGTCGCTTCTTCTGTCGGCCTCGGATGGGATATATACAGTGGAAGTCGACGCTCACCTTGCTGGAGTTGCGGTTGAGCCTGAGAAGTCCAACGTAGAGAAGCGCGAGCAGAAAATTTCTGCAAAGGTGCTGGTTTTTCAACAGAGCCAAAACTGAAAATCTTGCAGAGTCGCATGAGAAAATAAACAAAACAAATATTTTATTGAAATTATTGGTTTTGGGATTGCGGTTTCCTACACTGCATTTCGCTTTCCGAGAAATGCCACATTAGTGATGGTCGTGATGGTAAAATTGAAAACCCTGGAAATAGCTAATGAATAGCCAGATAGACAGAAGGGTGGGTTAATTAAGGGAAAAAAACTTTTTTTTATATCAGTATTTTATGTAACTTCGGTGCATTTTCTTCTTGTTTATTAGGTTTAAATCTAAGTTGATTCCCAGTCTCTCAGTGGTTTCATTGACAATCGGGCGAAATTCGTTGTGTTAACAAAAATGTAAACTGGGTTAGATTGACTACATCACACCGATTACTCGTGAGAACCAGCTGTAAGTGAGTGAAAAGTGATTTTTTCGTACTGTTTGAGAAGACCTGCTGCAAACATTGTCGTAACAACCACCGGTGAAAACATCGTTCATTTGTGTTTGAGTGGGAGATAATACGCTTTTCATCTCAATGCAATACTCGGTCTCAATCGCATGTAGATTTCCCAGTTGATCTGCAGCCAAGGGTGTTGTCAATGGCGCTCGCTCTTCAAACTTTTTTCAGAAAAAGCCATACGATCCCGGGACATCGTAATCGAGTCAAAAACTTTTGGCAACACACGTTCCCTGTGCACTTTCGCAAAAACTGCGCAATTTTTCACAGCTTTGCTACCCACTGTAAAATTTTGCGACAACATGCTGGTGTATTGCGAACAGTTGGACGTCACTGCATTGAGGAGTGAGCACTTTTAGGTCGACTCGTGCGTAGATAACGCCTCAGTGGGCGCCATCTCGCACAAACTCGCTGTCCGCTGTCCGTTATAGCAATGCCTAAAATTTCGAGTCATTTTGCACTCTTGATTTAAATTTTAAACCGTCTATGGCGGCCTGCAGTGCATGATTTTTTAGCATTTGAACTTTCTTGTTATTGTTTTTTTTTTATCTATTCTGCACGATAGCATACAAAGCTAAATCCAGAGCGTAAAGCTAAATCCAGGCGACAGGTAGTACTGTCGCTAATGTTTATGCAATAAAATGAGATTCCTTTTGACTGTGGCATCGGCAAACATCTTCTCTGCGCTCACCGCAGGTACCGGCATAACGTTAGTGTTTGATAAAACGCCGAGTGACATTGCTAAATGTACCTGATACACCCTGTCTGATCTCAAGTTTAAGAAAACGTAGTTAAATATAAAGGTGGGGTTAAGGTTGATGCGGGCAGTTATGTGCTTAAAATAGCAAACCGATAATTTTTCAACCCAGCTGCTATACAAACATTCAGAGTCAATTACCAATAACCGTGACATTTACTAAAGTTTTTGACTTCTCGTGTTCATGTCGAGCGAAAAACATTTAGTCAAAAGAATCTTTCGTTTCATAAAGGAAACGCAAAACCCATGTCTGTTACCTTTCACGAAATTTCACACTCGCAGTAAATCGTGATCATTCTTCATCGTTTGATTTTTTTCTAAAATTTTCCTTTCAGAAAGTTATACCGATAAGCGGTGGTGCGGTGAACGCCGTCTACCATCAAACCCACCGCAGCGATAACCGCGAAAACCGAACGAGTTGGATCCGCGAGATTGTGTGGATCGAGCGAAGCTCCAGGCAAATAAAAGTGTCGTCGGTTTCGGGAGAAAAGCAAACGTCAACTCTTGTCGCAGGTGGCGTTCCGGCTTTTTCTTGAACAAGTCAAAACGATCAGTCAGCTGTCGAGAAACGAATACTTCTTTTTAGCGGGAGTGTCGTATTTCATGGGTAGAGTGATGTCTTAATCCGTGGTTTGTTTCGTCATACACTGGAGTTTGTTCGAAGCAAGTGGGGGTAATTTAAATGGTATCGGGAACATTCCTGTTACCGATCCTTAATCGTGGTTTGCGTTTCATTGCTGGGATAAAGAAAGAGATGGTTTTGCCATGCCGGAAGACATTAACGAGATATAGTTAAGAGAAAAAAATAAAATTAAGCGATGGGATGTTGAGTGAATTGGTTTTAGCACAAAACAAAGTTTTTTGTAGGTATGTTTTAAAATACTTCGCAACACCGAACAAATCATGCTTTGGATATGTACGTTTACATCTTATGAATTATCTTTAAGTTTCTTAACATTGTTGTTGCCTGTTCAGGACTGCTGCAACCAGTTGGACTTGCCCTCGATTTGTACGGCGGCAATGTATATTGGACAGATATATCAAGTCACACTATTGGAGTAGCGTCGCTGGGCAGTGGAAGATGGCCGAACGGTGGCCAACGGTTGAACAGACGCCTGGTCAGTACCGGTCTTTATACTCCAATAAGCATCGTTGTGGATCCGGTGCACAGGCAAGTTGGCAAAGTACATTCGTAGCGGGTCATATGATTCTGAGAGCCTACCAGGCCTGCAAACAGAGGGGCAATTTCCAGGTTACCCCTTCGATATTTTCATAAACATATTTAGTTGTTAGGTACAACAACAAATTACAATCGTCTTGCCCCCCCCAGAAAATATCGGCTGATTGCGGCTCTGGAAGCCTGCAAGAGATTCTTGATAGTTTCGGTTCTTGTTTGCTCCACATCACTACCGAAGTATGCTGCATGTGAGTGAATGCTCAGGTTGTTTTTTTAATTGGTTGAAGTTCAAAACCACTTTTCCCTTTTCCAGAAAGCGAAATGCGGCTGAGATATCTTGTGATACAAAACGTCCTTCGTCAGTGCTGTATCGCAGCATTGACAGTCACTGCACCGAACGCGTTAAGAAACAGCAGCTTTGTCTGAGCGTGCTAGTAGGAAATTGAGTCTTGTTTATCGGATGTGAAATGTTGTGCATGCGGAAACAATGTGTTTTTAATATGTGTTTTGACAGTCTTTAATTGCGAATTACCAACTAGCCAGTGCAAGAGAGCGTTCCATTGCAATTCCGTTACTTCTTTTACGCTTTTGCATAGGTCGAAACTCTAAACTCAAGAACTGGCCAAGTGTAAACCGCTAACAATTGACAGCATTCTGTTCGATCAATGGAAATAGTGCTGTATTCGAATGCAATACATTGCGCTTACATGTGAGCCCTTCTTCCACAGGAAGATCTTCTGGGCAGATTTAATTGGCCAATTGGGCAGCAGTAACCTGGATGGAAGCAACCGTTCCGTTCTGTTGAGTGATTTTACGTTCCGTCCGTACGGGCTAACCTTAAGTCCATCGACTGACCGTCTCTACTGGTTTGATTCTGCATCAGGGGCAACGGAATCAGTCAAGTAAGTGTGCGGTGGAAGTAAAAACAAACTAGAGGATCGATTATGGAGCTTTGTGCGCGTCTCTATCGCTCGTTGGGGAATGATTTCGTTTCAGTTGTACAAGACACTTAGAAATTTTTCCGTGATTCTTGTTTAATATGTGCAAACGAAAATAGGTTTTCAATATAATACAGCCGCATGAGCGGTTGCTGCTACGATTAGGGATTGCGGACGTACATCCTAATGGTTCTTGTCTTTTGAGGCCAAACTTACCTCGCTGCTCTGTGCTGTAGCCACCGTATGAATCTATTTGTTGTCGGAGGCCATGTAATACACCTCTTCTAGAGCACAGCTGCGCAACTCATTTATGTACTTTTGAAAGTTTTATGTATGACCTTCGCGTAAGATCTTTTACATAATTAATTCACGTTGCGATCTTTGATCAGATTAGATGGATCGGACAGGCAGGTCCTCATCCGCAGTCATCGGACAACATCAGGCAATGTTTCTTCTTTCTTCGCGTTTCTCAACAATCGTTTCTATCGCTTCGACACTGGAAAGAAGATTATTTCTGAAACGACCCTACGCACCGACCTGGATACCTCTCCAGGTTTCAGCCCCCTCCAGGCTGTGAACGTCAGCTTTCTCAGTGACGTCACCGCGATCTCTGCTTTCGAAGCAGCTGCCTACGAAAGAGGTTGGGAAACAGATTAGTATTTTTCATTCTGCCAGGCTGAATGTTTGACTTTTGCTTTGCGGTGACAAGAATGTTTGCTTGCACATACTCCGCGAGTGCAATCTCCATCCACTGTAGCAGCATATTTTGTATTGAAATTACCAGCTGTGTTTCAGCATTAACTAACGTTTCCAGCTCCTTGAAATTTGCAGGTCTGCTCGACAAAGGAGAGCAGCTGCAGTTTCCCTGCAACGCAACCAAACCACTGTGTGATGAAGTTTGCATTCCAACATCATTGCAAACAGCTGTCTGTGTGGGTCAATGCTTTCAGTGGGAAATCCTTTGTTCCAAGAGGTGAGACGCGTTGATGTGACATGTCATTCTACGCAAACATAGTAAAAACGTTGCATGTTGCTTAGTGTCGTTTTTGCTGGCTATTTGCCGAGGTTTTGCTTGGAGGAAGGATTTTCCTGAAATCTAAATGGCAAGTACAGTAGAAAACGTTTGGTAGTGCTGTTGAATGATTCTTCCTCTGCTACTCTAATTGTGTACGTAGTAGTGATAAAGAATCCCAAACAGATAAAAACTTCCATTGTTCAGAACTGAAAGAATTAAACTAAAAGTAAAACCTTCAGTACTTGACTGATTTTATATTTTATGCGCATGGATACACGCAGTTAGAAAAATATGAAACAATTTTGAATCCAGAAAATAAATCTAATACTTTGCGATTATTTTCGCCTCTTTGCAAATTTTGTTCGTAGCAAAGGGGTGTTCTTCATTTGAAACGAGAAGACGTTTAGGTAACAGTTTCCTTTATCTAGAAAAAAATGGACATTAGATATAAGATTGCATAAAAGTCATCTTTCTTGTACAACAATTGTTCTTTTTACTGTTTATAATCTTACTTTGGCCACACGCTTTTGTTAACAGCCCTGATGTTTGCATAAACCGTGTATTGCAATGTGACGGAACATGGGACTGTCCAAATGGCGAAGACGAGATGTACTGCGGTATCACAAATGGCTGTTCCGAAAAAAACGTGACAAAAACAGCGCAATTTCAGTGCAGGGAGACCAAAAAATGTGTGCCTCTTAACACAATTTGCGATGGAAGACTGGATTGTAGAGATGGGTACAATATTTGTTTTGTTATTTTCTTTTTCCGGTATCTGTTGAAAAACTCAGTGTCTAAATAATTCCAATAGAAAAAATCTGATGATAAGTAATGATTATTTACTGGTTTTAATAAAGATAAACAAGACTTTGGCGTTTGCTCTTTTTGTTAATTCTCACAACAACAATGAAAAAATCTTCTTTTCTTTTTCTAGGTATTCTTATTTGTTGCTGCAGTACTTTTGCCTTTCTTGTAAACCAAAGTGTCAGGCATTTTACTGTAAGTTAATTTTCAATAGGTTCTACAGAACGTCAGAAAACCAACTAATTTATCTTCAAAATCTTGCAATCTGGTTGACAGTAGTGTCACCATCAAAAGCTTAAGTTAAAAATGCCAATGTTCATTTCCGTAAGTTTCTAGTTGAATTCCTCTTTGATTTGAATTATCTCTGTTGAAAACTCATGCGTTTACAAACCGATTTGCAAGAGCGAGTCTTGCTTTCCGCGTTCCGTTTAGAAGACATAGTTACCGAGCCCATGCGACTTCATTTCATTACCTGTCAAATAGCAACCTATTGCAACAAACCACCTTCTGGTGATGAACATCTTAGAACCTGGCTTTTCAGCATCACATGCATTGAGATTTGATTTTGAGTCTACTCCCACCAGGACTGACGAAGAACGCTGTCCAGTGCAATCGCAGTTCTGTGATTTTGAAGAAGATCTTTGTTTGTGGAAACAGGATCGGAAGGATGATTTTGACTGGAAAATATGGCACGGACGAACGCCTTCCAGCGATACGGGGCCATCTTTGGATCACACTCTTATTCGAGCAAATAGTATGAATTGTAGCGGCGGTACACATTTTGCGCGAAAATAAGTGTCAAGCAATATTCACGTCAATATGAAAAACTCATCAGGGAACCAGATGTTGACATGGAACGTTAAAAATTTTTGAAGTGTAGCTCCACAGTTTTGTGCTGCGTTTTCAAATCATTTATCGCATCTGCAATATTTGAGCACGCAAGAGCTTTGATCGTTTGCTTTAAGGTTCAAAATTTTTTGTAATTTTCGAAACCGTTGTCTTGACAACACTTGAAGCGATGTGCCAAAACTGTTTCGATTCGTTTGCAGGTTCCTATATATACGCCGAAGCAACTCCACAAAACGCATTTGCAAAAGCGAGACTAGTGTCCACATGGATGGCTCGACCTACTTGCGTCACGTAAGTTGAATTTCAGTAAGAAGTGCGGATGACTGGATGTAAAGCACATGGTAACCTGTTGCCTACTTCAATGGGTCAAACTAGAATTGCTAGGGTTGTTTGCCCCGCTTGTTGGGGCTGGTGTAATCCTGGAGAAACTTTTCTGATACTTAGAGTTTTGGACCTGGTAGAGTTTTAGTTGGGGGTCGTTAGATATAGTGGGTTTCGACGTTTGTTCTTCGGTGCAGGCTGTAAAGCTGTGGTTTTTAACCAATTTTGTACAGTGACCCATTATAGCAACTCACTGAAACCCAACGGCCCCCATCTAAAACTCAAACAAAGCAAACGTAATGTATCACTGTACATAAAATATCTACTTGCGACCCCTCCAAAATTTCCACGACTCCCGCTGAGGGTCGCGACACCGGGTTGAAAACCACTGCTATAAAGCAATTCATTAATGTTAAAAGTCACTGCTGTTAAATAAATGTTAATGTTTGTGGGAGTCGTTCCATTACTTCTGGCAGGGAATAAATTTTTTCATTTAAGGACGTGTTTTTACAGGGCTAAAAGGCAGTGACTTTTTCATAAGAAAACTTGGGTAGAATTTCATCTTTGGCTTACGTTTTGCACTCCAGGTTTCACTACCACATGTTTGGAGAAGGCACAGGTTCTCTCGCGTTGTTCACCAAGGAACGTAATGGACACCGGACAGGGGAGCGATGGGGTAAAAGCGGCAACCAAGGAATTTTCTGGAAGCAAGCCAAAGTCTCCGTGAACCAGCACGGTCTATATCAGGTAAGTGCTTTTGTTCCATGTTTAATGTCGCACTTGGATCGACGCGCACTCTGCCGTATGTTTTGTGGTATGCTCACTATACATTTTTGTTAGTTTAATTCGTGCACGCTATATTTTTAGGAGACAAATACAAAACCAATTCGGCGAGTTGTTGTGAAGTATTTAACTATTGTCAATCATAGCTGCCTGACAGTTTGAACTTGAGTTTAGTGGTTTACGTTCAAAAATAGATTCCGGACACGCTATAATCCGTAAGTACTGACCAAAATACACAAATGTCATCACGTTTTTACGGTCACGTGACCCAACACGGTCCGAACTGAAATTCTCATGCTTGTCGCAGTCCGAGGATTTTGACTGATTTAAATTCAACTTAGTTTTGTAAATGTTGTAAAACTATTTAAAAAAATTAAATCGACGCATACACATCCGCCCTTGAAGGCATTGTGACGCAACCGGACGCAGGTTTGATGCTGATTCTAAAGCAGGGTTGCCAGATGAAAATTTCAATAAAAAGACAAACATTGCTAAAAAGAATCCAGAAAAGGCCANACCGATTGCTTAAAGGCCAGTAAAAAAACAGANTTTTTTGNGGTATTGCTATTCCTTTGTCATAAAGAAATGCTTAAATTACAGGAATATCATTAGAAAGTTTCTTCGAAATTGAGATTAAATCTTTCTTGGCCTTATGCTGGAGCTTATTGCTGATGCGGCTCTGACTTTTCATGGTTTGTGATATTAAACACTTTGGGTGCAGTGGTGCCACGGTGATCCATCGGCAGCTTTCTGCACCCACGCGAAAGTAATCTCCCATTCACTCCTGCACTTACAGCCAGAATCAAACGAGCCCTTCCACTTCCTCGACGTCATATTTTCGCGTTTCTATCGCGGACAAACCTGTCTGCAAGCGTTGAACCTGAGCCTGTTTAGTGCTTACAACACACTACGCAGTGCACACATTTTCAGAAATTACGCAAAATAATGATTTAGAATCTGGCATACCTCAAATCTTACCAACATCGAACGCGGGCGTTGGTCTAATGTAGCATTTGTTACAAAACGTTTGTAAATGTGTTGCCGAAAAAAATGGAATAATAATATTGCTCTTCAGAGGAAGCTTTTTCAGCGTAAAAAGGCCAAAAGGCCAAACGAATTTTTTAAGGCCAGCAAACTTGAGATGAGGTTAAAAAAAAACACAACTAAAATTTTTTAGGCCAACCGACTTGAAACGAGGCCAGATATCTGAAATTTGGCATAAAAAAGGCCAACCTGGCAATCCTGTTCTAAAGCAGCACCTAATTCCATTAAAGCTATCCAATGAATATACTGCCCGAATTGTTGCGAGCCAACGGTACAACCACTGATCTAATGAAAAGCGTGGAATGAATGGTAGAAATGAAAGGTTGTACTAACAAAGTTGCGGCTGCTTGTTTTACTTCTCGAAATCTTCTCCGCAATAATTGATACAATGCAGAGGTGTTAATAAACAGGGGCAAATTTTTTGTTTGTCCACAATCGAATCAGTTTCGCCATTCTTGCTCAAAATTTTTATCCACCATGTATGAATGGATTGTGCGTACAGTGGATGTCCGCTCATGTCGTTTGTTATTTTTTGTTTTATGTTTTCGACAAGTTTGACCAATATTTCACAAAGTCTAATGATGTTGCATTCTTTGTCATTGTGACCGAAAAAAACTGATTTTGAAGTTAATTTGCAATATTTTATTTTGCAGCTTATATTTGAAATTACTCGAGGCAAAGACTACCGCGGTGACGTAGGCCTTGATGACATCACTATTGAAGACGGCGCCTGCCAAGTCAGTCACAAGTGTTTCTTCGAAAACAAAACCAACTGTGGATTCGAAAACGGTAATACATGAAAAGATGAATGCAATGTGGTTTTGTTGTGAGCGCGAGCAGACGTTTTTCTAAGTTGAAGGAAAATAATCCCGAGTGTTAAAGCTCTGGGGAGAAAATTTGGCTATCGTTTTAATTTTTGGAATAGTGGTCAATTAAGTTCAGTTGAAAATGTGACCATCGAACTTTATTTCAGAGCCACCGATAAGGAAAGCACTTCCTACAGTGGTTATTCCGAATGTCTTCAGGTTCAAATGTGGCACTGAAATGAACTTATACAGTCAAGGGTTGCATAAACGGTTCAACTGCAAAATGAATGACTGGTGAAGTGACATGTTTACGTTTCCTACTTTGGGTCACAAATCGAGTCGCAAGCCTTGCAAAGTCCGAGCCTCGTCACAAGCATTTGAAATTCTTTCGAGTCAGGTCAAGCCGAGTCGTTGACCTTGGCCAAGTCGAGTTTGAGTCGAATCACGAGATTTTTCAAGTCAGTTGCGTGTTATTTGGACATCTCGATTCTCTTTACATTCCAGAAATAATCAGACTTTGCATCATTTCTTTAACTTAATAGCAGCAAAGCGTCAGTCCCCACAGAAGAAGTCGTTTCAAGTGATTAAGCGAAAAAGTCTGAATCGAGTCGAGTTGCTCATACGAGCAAAACTGTTGAAACTTCATTCGAGACAAATTTTTTTTGCCAAAAATATGGCTAGAGCATAGCCATTGCATCTTCTTCAAAACTTTGTCTCAGGATTAGTCGAGTCAACGAAATTAATGCCTCAAGTCGAAACCAATGGAGGCAATGAACAGAATCACGTACTCACTGCATATTAACAGAACAAGATAGTTGAATATCTTAGAAGTTGAAACCATCCCATAGTTGCAACTGCTGAGGGCCATAAGGGCCATCGTTTTTCAAAACAATTAAAATCCTTTCTTTCTTAGGCTAAAATGAGATGAGCAATTAAAAAATGTGGTAACTCTTAAGTTATTAAATCACGCTTATATTACAGTTTCTTGTCACTTTATTTGGTCAGAAAAGCAGCAACAAATGTTAACACTTATCTAAAGATTGAAGTTGTAACAAAAATGTCGCAATTTAAAAAAAAGTCGATTTTGACAAAAAAACGTCCACTGTTAAGCAAAATTACTGCAGTTACAAGACATGCATGTTGTTAGGCAAACGTCTTGACCCCTATCTTTAGTTCCGGGTTCGCTAGGCTAATGAAACGTTCAAAATTGTTTTGTTCTCTGTGTACAACCGTTGCTGACATCACTAGGTTTCAAGTGCTCCGCTGACTACAGACTTCATCATTCACCAGCCAACTTTTAATAATTACACCAATTATGATGAAAGACCGATACATTTGAAAATTGACCCCTGAAAATTAGAACGTCCACGTTCGCTAATAGCAGGGTTTCGTTTATTAAGTAGATGGTCCGAACCTTATCGATTCCAACTCTTTGCGTATCAAATATGTAGTTCACGCCAATTTGTAAAATTTCTAAGTCTTTCTCATTTTATTTTCATTATCATGCAATCGATTTTTCTGTCGTTTGGTGTTTCGTTCTTTTTTCTGTTTATTGCATTTCTGTTATTTCGTGGTTTGAGTCACAAAAATGCATTGATAAACCTACTTGCCTCCGCAATGCCCTCATACTCCCAGTCTTACCAGCAGTTGCCAGACAGCACATATTGATTGACAGCGATTGTCAAGCGATAATCAATTGTTAATTGCCGTGAGATTTTTGATAACTACTGTTAACTGGTAGCCATTGATGATTGACAAAACGTGTGGATTTTGAGGCTTTGCTTTAGGATCAACAAACCGTTTGTGAAAAATGACCTGAATTCCTAACTGAGACGGAAAGTTTGACCTATTCTCCCTGGGCTTTTATTTGAACATACATTTGCAGTTGATCTGAACAACTCATCGTGGACTTTGCAGTCGCATCCTCGGCCAGCTTTGGGTCTAGGACCGTCAGCTGGTTTCTTCGTAGCGGAGAAAAAGCCTATGCTGAAGGTGGGTCAAAATAAGTAGGGTTTTGTATTTATGCAACGTGTCGAGAAGCATTGACTGATAAACAGGCGATGGTCGAACTAGCAAACAATTGCCTACGTGCTTTATCTACTGTAATTTCGCTGGTGTTTTGACAGTTTAACGCTGATTGGCCCCAGGCTGAAGGTTCACCAACGTCGTAACACCTTCCCGTGTGGTACCAATATCAGATAAGATAATCGTTTGCGTGATTGATGTGACTTTAATGGAAAAAGGAATTTGCAACAATCATTACGTTTCGTTCCAACTTTTGTGCAAAAGAACTTTACTCAGCTGCTTGTTTGGAGGCCTAATGGCGAACTTTGCTGTTATATCATGGATCAGTATAATCTCCTTCCTTCGTCGGGGCCAATCAACAGCAATAATTTATTGTTTCAGTCGTTTAATACCCACGAAAGCGCTTTGCTCGGCCGATAAAAATCAACAAACACGGTTTAGGCGCAGCTCAGTTGATCTCAAAAGATGAGCTGAGTTCCTTAAACATTGGCATTGTGTTGCTTTCATTCTTTTTAAAAGAATCCTTTGGAACTTTTGGGAAAAGATTGGTTTTACTTTCCGTTTAAATACGACGACAGTCCTGGTTGTTCGGACTGCAATAAAGCGAGGATCGTTCGGCAGACGGCGTCTTTCGGGATTCCAAAATTCGTTGGATTAGTCCTTTGCAGTCCAAGAAAGTAAGTGGATTAGTGAAAACATTCTCCCTCATACTTTTATTTGCTGTTGTCAATTGGTCCTGACAAAGCATGCGAAATTCCGCAGAGGTGCTGTACGGGAGCTTTCTGCACACGCGTTTGGGTTACCTTACCTGAAAACAATCGTGCAAAAACATCTGTAAGTCATTCAAAAGTAGTACGTGGTAGTATTTTTTGGTTTCCGCAATGAATAAGTTGTTCTTTCAAATATTTTCCATAGCGAATCGACAACGCTGCTAACGTTGAATGATTTCTACTCTCTACCAATTGTAACTTGTTGTTTTACTATTTTCGGGAGGTGGACAAAGTGATTCCTAACAACTAAATGTGTTTTCCCGGTTGTACCCCTGATTACGGGCCTGCGCCCAACTGTTGCAAAGTTCGTAAAAGACACCGACTTTCAATCAGCTAACAGCAGGTTTTCATTAAGGCAATTGACACTTGGAAACGGGTACCATTCATCCAGGGTCAGCATTTGTGTGACCCAAAAGCACCGTCTGCGATCCAGGGTTGGCCAATTTACTCTGAGAATGAGCCACAAGCCAGAAGTTAATCCTTTGTTTGTTTTATTACGTCGGGCAATGCACGGCTGGGTATGGAAATTACTGGGCGCAATGAAACAAATAAAGAGCCTGGAAACTTCCGGCTCGTCCTCAATGTAGATTGGCCTTCAGCGGAAGTCACAATTACTGTGACGTAGAGATAACAACAACGTGAAAAGCAAAGGAAACAAAAAGTGTGTGCAACTACAGCGGATAGAGGCGGGAGAAATTTTTTAACAAAGCCGAACCGAAAAACGAAGTAAAATTTACTCAATCCACAACCATTTAATAAGCCATCCAATAGAAAACGCTCTTTTATATACTACTAATGTTTATCTCAGCAAAAACAAACCCAAACCGTGACCTCTCTCAACGCAGCAAGCACAGGCGCTATTGGTCTGTTACTATCCATCGTTCGTCATGTTTTCTTGGTGGAAGCATCCATTATATAAAAACAAACCAAGTATTCACAGATCCGCCAAGTTATTGTTAATATCACAGCTGGCAGTAAGAACATGTGGAACTGAACGTATTGCTTTTTCGAAGGTATAAGATCTATTTGAGCGAGACGCTGCGCGGGGAGTTCAGAAACATCGCTGATGGGGACGGCCGGGGTGAAGACCACTGCGAGTTCGTCGGAGCGAAATCCGAAGCAGTCAAAGTTGGGGAATACCTTCGCTGCAAAGGTAAGCAACGGTCTGTCAGAGAAAGTTTTTAACTGCTGTGTATTTGAATCCTTGCCAACAGGGCCGGCCCTAGCAAGTGCGGGGGCCAATGCAAGACCTAGGCGCGGGGCCCCTCTGAGCAGTGATATTATGACGTCACCATGTTCAGTCAACCGTGTTACGATCGTGGTAGAGCGCAGATACACAGTAAAGCACTAACACGATAATTGAGCACGTTTGCCAGCGTTCGATAGGAATTTCGCTAGTTCTAACGAGAACGTTCTTTGTTAACAATGAAATTTCTACGGCGTTTCTACTGAATTCTCAAGCGCAAGGTGTATCTGGAAAAAATGAACAATCTCGCCCAAACACCATAGCGTGGGGCCCCAGAGGCGCGGGGCCCAATGCAGCTGCATCGGCTTATGGTCGGCCCTGCTTGTCAAAGAGAGACGGTGTTGGGGCAGATCACATCCAGTCATTTTGACAAGGTGGAAAATCATTTTCTGGGACAAAACGTCTCCAGAATTTCCTGTGCACTTCTACTGTTTGCAACCACGGCTGTTTCAACAAACAATATGAATGTTTACTCACATGTTTTTTCGATATGCAGTAACAATTCGTTGCTTGTGGTGACATGGGAGCTTTGCAAATGTCAGCTTGTTTGATAAACCCCAAACGGAGCAGAACCCTTTGTGGACACGTCCCGTTACTCTCTGTAAGCGAAAAGTCAACTTTACATTGTAAGGGTAGATAGTGACCGCTAGGCTACCTTGTCAGTTAGACTTTTGCTCAATTTTCAAGAAATTCTGTGTGTAAAAGACTTCTTGCTAGGTCCACAACCCGGAGGGCAATTGCCCGATTGTCCCCTCGAAATTTTACAAAACATGTTTAATGTAGTTGTTAGGTACAACAACAAGTTACAATTATTTTTCCTCCACCCGAAAATATAGGCTAGTTGCGGCCCTGCTTCTTGCTTTGTGGACCTGCTTGTTATTAAATGAAGAAAAATCAGTGTTCAAGTTGTTTTGTGTCTGCGCAGGTTCTCTGGGATTTGTTCGACGCCGCTTCTACGAGCCAGTGCGAAAAGGCGTCTTTGGCCCCGAACAGAAAGGAATCCAACGCTACTTTTCACCCAGTTACTACGTTTGTGATTTTGTTGTGCCTCAAGCAGTGCTTGACAACGATCCTCACAAAGCTAGCGTACAGTCACCGAATTATTATCTCCTTTTCAACGCTACCGAAAGCATGAAACTCACTGGAAATTTTACCATTGCTGTGTTTGATGAACCTGGCAAGCAGAAGAGTGTGCAGAAACCAGTTGGGCAGGCGCTCCATCAGCATAATCGCACATCGCTCTTCAGCAGATGGTGTCTAGCGTTCAGGTGAGAAAACATTTTGCGCTTGTTCATCTGAATGCTCCTTTTTGTTTCTGGGGTAAAGCGCCAAGCACTGTCTGTGAATCACTGGCGTAAGGTATGCTGATGTTAAGTTAAGAATCAGACATTCGGCATGTTTATACATGAACCGCAAGTGTAATTATAACTTTGACTGAAGGCATTTTTCACTAAGGTAAGAGTTTCTTCAAACGAATTTTTACCCTTGTTGTCCATTGGATCAACCTTGAAACTTTATCTCCTGTTTGTTTTTTTTATCTGATTGTCTTGACTTAGCATTCACATGAACGCGTTGCCAACTTTATGTTGCTGGGGAAAAAGAAAAGCGAGAAGGAAAAATTCAGCGAAGGACTAAAAACGTGGTTAATATCTACAAATGATGGGGGTAGCAACTGCAAATGGAAGGCCATGACGCATGGCCCCCAATAGTAATTACCCTGCATTGACAGGGCACTTACCTGCGGCCTGCGTGTTTGATATTTCAAGTAAAGTTTTCTGTGTTCTTTATGAAGTTTACAAAATTGTGCTAGAAATCTGTGTGTCTTACACTTCAATGTTTTAACAACGCAAGCGTTTTTTTCTGAAGTTTCTTCACCAGAGGGAATGAGTCGTCGCATCTTACGGTTAGTATCAACACTTATCACATGATCTGGTCACGAAAAGTGGAAGAAATGAAATACTGGCAAAGTGCGACGGTTGCTATACCATATCCGAACACAAAGTGAGAACAATTATCTTCTTTTCCTAAACTTTAATCACCTGATGATACACACAGGCTTGTGAAGTCGCTTTAGTGTGAAGCAAAGAAGTTCAGAGTCACCTTTGCTCATGGCTCTAATTTGGTTAAAAAAAACTGTTTCGTGCGTATTACATGCTAGCCTATGCCTGGCAGTTGTGACGTGTACACACAGTCTAGCATTAAACGCCTCCGTGTTGCCTGCTACAATGCCTGTCGCAATTTGCCTCATCCTACATTCCCAGGCACCTTAGTGTTTGCCCACCACATCCCATCACGTATTTCATCGGGACAATTAATGCCTTGATCAGATACAACTTGTCTGCCTTTGTTAAACGCTGCTCATCTTCATTTAACGTTTTTATTCGCTTGTTTCAATTGTCTGATGCTTTCAGCAACTCTCCATTTTTTCCCATTCTGTAGGCGTAACTCTTCTGTATGACGACGACCGACTGCAGTAGTTACTGTTTTTGTTCCTCTCCAGCACCGACCACGCGGACCGACCAACGAATTCCTACCCTATGAAGCGTTGTGTATAAGAATTTCTGCAGCCTTGTGTCCTTGCAACTAATTAATGTGTGATGTAACACGTAAAAAACATATGGCCTAACGTTAGTGCTTGCGAGATTTGTGCGTTTATGAATCCAAGGTTCACTGCGCAAGTCTGGTGCCTTTGATACAAAACAAATGTTAATGTAAGCATCTCGTTTGATGCTGACATCTCATAAACTTTTGCAAAACAATGCATGTTTTTTCAGATACGATGTTGTATTTTCTGCCAACTACACCTCAAGGGAGGGCTTTGTGGCTATAGACAACGTGACTGTGCACCACACGCCTTGCACGCGGCCGCAGTCGTACTATTCTGGCTTCGACGAACCTGCGCTGAGCAAAAGCTCCTTTTTTGTGTTCGGTGAGTGAATCACGACATTGTTGTTACTAAATGTTGGTGATTTCATGTCCCCTTGCAACAAGCGACTTGATGAAAAACCAAACGTACATCTACTATACTTCATATAGTCAGCCTAAATCGAGTCTTTAAGACCTAGTCAAAGTAGCCCGTGGTGAATGTGCAAAGGCGCAGTTGCACTAAAAATTACATGCTGCCTGCAAATCTTAAATCTGCCGACCATCAGCGTCAGTCAAGGCGTGAACCGTCTTACAGATCAAGAATAGAGTTGTTGAGAACAGCCGTGATCGTTTTTGGAACTGTTGTACAGTATACGTCTCTGATGCGTTTTCTATCAGTCGATCTTCTCATTTCCAGCCAAAGGATTTTTCCAAAAAAGTCGCAATGACGCCATATTGCTCTTGCAGTATTTCCAGTCAGTAACGCAATTCGACAACGTCACAATTAATTGCAGGTGCTGCGGGGCATGTGACGATGACGCCGTTGTTCCGACGTTTTCGTTTTGACCCCATTATCGTTCGCAGCCGATTAGAAACCTCGGGCGTGATAACCTCCGAACCGAAGTTCAACGAATTTCTGCCAGTTTTGGAAAGTCCCGAGTTACCAGCTGTTGGTATTTTTTACGGGGCTTACTGCCTTTCCGTTGACTACAGGTAAATATCTGCTCGTCTTGTAGTCCTACGCATTTTTCGCTTTTTGAAAGAATTGTAGTGATGCTCTAATTCTCGGGTTCGGTTACATGCGCCTCTCTAGATTGGTTCGTATCATTTAGTTATATTTCGTGATCAAGTACGAAGAGAAATGCATCGCTCAGTGGTTCTTAACAGGGGTAACGCCTGCCGGGAGCCTCAATAAATTTCCAAGGGGCGCGAGCCCGCGCTGTACAGCATTTAAAGTTTGATCAATAATCTTACCGAACACTACATTTGCTTTCACCACTGATTTATAGCCAGGGGTCTTGAAACAAAAGACAAGTACTTGTGGGAGCCGTGGTAAAGAAAAGGTTAAGGAGCAGTGGCCTAGCTCGTCTCAAGTCCAAANTGAGCTATGAAATGTCTCTTAAGAATTGAACAATTTTTCTATNTTGTACTTGTGGCAGTAAAGTTCTGGAATTGAGTGAAATTCGGAGGCGTCAAAAAGTCGTATTAGAAACAGCCACACAAACCAATGAGGTCTTCAAAATTTTTTTTCACATTTTCGTTTCTTAGCCGTTAAACTAGGGCTGGTTAAAGATGTGTGGGGAGTTAGACCATTCGCAAAGGTTTCATTGTCAGTTCGGTTTTAGCAATTGTGTGCAAATGTTCATGTTTATCTTTTATTTTGCACTTTAGACCAGTATGTGTTTCAAGGATAAGTCTTTTAGCTGCCTGTAAGTTTGTTTTTCATTGTACTCCAGCTTAAGATTTTGCGGAAAACTATGTTTTGATGAAATTGTGATAGGAATGATTAATCGCGCAGCGTCTCAAAATTTCCCTCGCTTGACAAGTGCAGCAGAAGCCTCAGCATTAGTGGAAGAAAGCACAGATTTTTACATTTGTACAAGCCACAGACTCATAGCATAACTCATTCAAGAATGTTTTGCTTTTGGTTTTCAAGTCATTAACTTTTTGTCATTTGCAAGACAAAAACAAGAAAGCGGACAAGTCGGAATCACGATACGTGCCACACGAACAGGGCAGTTTGCTCGGGTCATGACCTATGACCTCCGTCCTGCAGTAATCAAACCTTGGATGACCTTAAAAGTTCAAGTGGATTCATCAGTTGAGCTAGCCAGACTGAACTCGTTTCTTTTTGGTGAGTTCCAACGGGTATTATTTTTTATTAAAGCGAAACTGAGGTTTTTACCCTTAACTAAATGGTATTTACCCTTAACTAAATGTTTACCCTTAACTAAATGGTAAAAACTCTGAAGTTTTACTTTTTTGTGACTTTAACGCAAAATGTAAATATTATTTATCATTTTCCAAAGTTGTTCTCGAAGCACTGCTGTTGACATTCTTTCGCAGAATTTCACGGGCTAGAAGCGACCTGGGTGAACTCAATCTCTGTCAAGCCACAGCCTTGCTTCGCGCCCGGTACACCCAAAACGTGCAACAATGCAGTGCAGTGCTTGAACCATGCTTGTGTTTCACCCCAGGCGTTGTGTAATGGCGTGAACGACTGTGGCGACTGGTAAGTCCCATTCACCGTAACGGTAGCAGTTTCATCAGAGTTCACCGAGTCCCTGTGCTTAATGAAAGCTTCATTATTGCAAGTAGCAGCATACCTTTCAAGAGGTTGTAGATAGCGCAGATTAAGTAAATGATAAAGGTGCGAGAAAAGAAAATGTTTGCAGAAAATTTCGGGTTTGACAGTGATGCTATCAAAAATATTTCTTAATTTAGGCAGAAAGCCACTTTTGGAAAATCACAAAGCTGTCTCTAGCAAACCACAGCATGGACCTTTGATTTCAAAAGCACATAACTGCTGGTTTCATACCCTACTGAAGTTCGTAACATAACAATATTTTGAGAAATCACTAAGATTTTTTAACGCAAATTGGCGTTAACAGGCGTGTCTGAATCGAAAACCTGTGTAACAACATTTTACTTACTTAGTGAACTTATTCCGCTCTAACAATTTATGTATCCTTATGCTGAACAAGCAATGTGGATCACACCAGACCCGTAACTATAGGGGGGTCGAAGAAGCACCCCCTGGAAAATTTTGCCCTCCTGGAAAAATGTCTTGGACAAAGTTTAAAACTATTGGACATTGTTAAAAAATCTGGGCCCTCTCAGGAAACTCTTCGCCCCCTGGTGTCCCAGGCTGGTTACGGGCCTGGTTCAAACCCGTTTTTATCAAAATTTATTTGTTTTCAAATATGCAGGTCTGATGAAATCGGCTGCTCGTCGAACTGTGGTTCATTGGCTGATATGTTCCAAGGCCACAATGTCCTCTTGGATGACAAGCCCAACCGCACTCCCTTTAATGGAAGGGAGTGCTTGTGGAGAGTACATGGAAAGCCTGGAAAAAGACTTCTGCTCGGTTTTGGTTCATCACAGTACACCAAGAAAAGCAAGTTTACCGTAAGAGGAAGGCGATCATCTTTTTCTGCCATGTTTTTAGTGAAGGGTTCTATCAAATTGGGATTTTTAAGTGGACATGATCGGTAAAACAGTTGTATTAGTTCACCATCTTACTGGTAATGTTTACAGGCGGGTGCCGGTAAGGGAGTCGGTGATTCACCCCAATTTGCCGGTTGGTGCCCCTCAACTGGAATGGGTGATGAACTTTTTTGTTCATTCACTGAATGTGACCCCCTCAACACACACAACGCATGACGGCGTGCCTGGTTTTCCATCCCTTGCATAAAAAAACAACTATTTTGTCAGCTGCATAGGACGTTGTCGCTCATCATTGATGGTAGATAGTGTACGGTGATCAGCTGCTCAAACACAGCTTATAAAATATGCGCTGTAATTGAATAAAGTTACTCCAAAAATCGGTTCCTAGGACATTTTTTACCAAGTTGGGAAGCTTCTCGACAAATATATGACTTGGCGCAATTTCAAAAAAGTAAAATACGTTTAAAAATGTTTTTAAGATAAATCAGCTAAGTTGAAAGGAAGGTGCTGCACACAACGCAACAAAGCAAAACCGTGTGTTTCAGATTTCTGTTTACCGGGGATTTTCAACCACACCTGACAGGCTCATCTTTCCTGAAGGCTCTAAGCTCTTCTTCAAGCGTCATTTCTCGAAGCCCTCTGTTCATTTCATCGACGAACGTGAGGTTACCATCGTCCTGCGCTTTCCTATGTAAGTTTAGCATGGATTTGCAAAAAAATGTAACGCAAAAACATCGGAGGCAGCGCAATTTAAACCAACAAAATACTTCCCAAAAACATGATGCTTTGTGCGATTGTGCGGGCGGAACAATTAGATGGGGGAATAAACTATAACCGATGGAACTTCGTACAATTTCGAGGACAACAACATTAGTGTTCTGTGATTTGTTTCGATTTTTTTCAAAATGAGTTAGACGATACGTATCGCAACTTTTCAGTAGAGATTGCATTTCTTTTAAATTAATATTTACTTTGAAAAAAACTTACGGACACTCTTTGTACAACCACAGAATGTCTCAACAATTCGATGAGGTCATGTTTTGTGAATTTTATTAGCAGTAGGACTGAAACGTTTTATTTTGTCCGAACCAGCATTACAAAAATTCGTTCCTCTTCGGTCTTTTGCACCATTTTACGCGTTGCAGTGCTGAAAATCCGCGCTTCCGCAGCCGTGTTTTGTGACATTGCCTCGGCTGCCATGCAAAACCAGATAACATTCCGCGAGATGATAAACAATTACCTGAACATCTTTGTTTACTTGGGTTGAAGGCATCAGATCAAACTACTCGGTTAAAAGCGTATTGAAGATTTACTGCTTTTTACCTATAACATTGTTTCATCATGGCCTGGTAGCTATAAATTGCTTTTCTGTTTAGTAAACGAGTTTCATCCTTTAGCAAGGTTTGGCACAAGAAAGTACGAAAACGTGTTACATTTTTTTCTAATTAACGTAGTTTTAAATGTTTTTAAATCATTCTTCACTTGAAAGCAGACCCGGATTTTCATTTTCAGGGCCCTATGCTGTTTTACCCTCGAGAACCTTTTGAAAGGCTTGCATGTTGCGTCAACGTATGACATCACGTGTTCGTCAGGCTTCCGTGGTTTGACGGTTTCACAAGATTGAAAAACGTCATTTCATTTCTAAACTTTCATAGACCTAACTCAAAAGACCACATAGCCAACTTGATGCAAACACAACTAAAAGACAGGTACCTCAAGGCTTTTAACTTTAAAAAATGATCACTTACAGTGACGAAAGTAATGAAAACGACAGTGGAAACGGTACGTGAATGTACTGCGTTTGCATTGAAGGGGGGGCGAACGGAGGTATGGTTTTCGTCACCTATATCAGCATGTTACATTGCCGGCAATAGGCTTTAAACTAATGTGATATGGACCTTGTGTTCGACGTAAACGCGTAAATAAAAAATTCGCCATCCTCACGTCGACAATCTCATCTGAATGGACTGTATGTGGCTGAATCAGTAACTTTGGTCGCAATAGCTGTGGCCGCAAGCCAACTTCACATTCAAGTGTATCCCTTACAGCAACTCACTCGCTGTGTTTTAGGACATCTTCACTCTCAGCTAAATCTTTCTCAATTAGAGGCGATTGTGGAATTTCCATTTCCACAGCCGGAGCAGAATGACTGACATTGATGGCAAAATTCTTTGCACTATCGCTAGTACGTGCAGTTGCTTATTCTGCCGTACTAAAAAACTGGCTAATTCGTTTTGCCTTGCTAAGAACCATGTCTAGTGCGTCTGATTCGGCAGCAGCTTTCTCTCGTTTATCTGAACCACTCCCATACGTAGGAATCGACGATCTCAACTAATGTAAGTCTTTTCTTTGCCTTGTAACCAAGGTTATCAATGAGCTATTTTGAAAAATCCATACAGGTTCATCAAAAAGATTCACATGTGAACAGAAAACCTAAGGTAAAATATCACATGAAATTAAAGTGAATATTTCTTCTATCTCGGCAATATCTCTGCATAGTGGTGAATTGTCGCTGAAATGTGGATACTCGCAGTGGAATCACTGTAAAGTTATGAAAGCAGGGGATGGCAGACTGACTCCTCGAAAGTTCAGCATCAAATCCCGACATCAGTCAATCACAAGGCGGGCTCCGTAAACATGCATACAGATAATGTGGTGAGCAGGTATATCATCTCACAATGAGTTTTTAATTCATTAGTTCCACACAGAAAAGCAGTTAGTCACCGCTGCCAAATCGAATAAACTTTTTAAAGTTAGACTAGATTAGCGCCGCAACCAGCTGATATTTTCGGGCGAGGGTAAAATGTTTGCAACTTGTTGTTGTACCCAACAAATAAACGCGTTTTTGAAAATTTCGGGGCTCCATTGCCCGGTTGCCCCTTCGTTGCGGGCCTGAACTGGATGGTTCTCCCTAAGTGATGAGACTCACACAACCAATTTAACCACCAGCCAGACAGTTAATTATATCGAAAATGTATTGCAACAACTAACACACGGATCAGTTGGGAAATACACAAACGAATAACACGTGTAGTCACGTGTGGGTACCAAAAGTGGGTGGCAACGCAAAAGTGATCAAGCAAAGAATCAAAATCGCGCTTCTTGGGATCGAAGCATCGTTCAATCCACTGCTATAATTTATGTAACGACGCTGTCTGTGCTTTCATCAAATAATTGTAATTGAAAATTCTTCTATCTTTGAAAATATTTGCCACTTCCGATTTTAATGGAAGGCACTGCCGTATAGAATAACATAAGAGGATTTAGTTTTTCTCTTTGATTGTTCTGAAGCAATTTGGCTTTTAGGAAATAAATACTCATTTGCATAATATACGTATGTGGTATCCATGAACAAAAGGTATGTGGCGTTCAGCGAATAACCTGCAAATGGCAGCTCACCTTTCGCAATCTGTACATCTTCTTTTCAACTTTTCTTAGCAAAACACTGAAAAAAGTTGATAGCAGACTTTGCATGTTGATAAATCATTTTGTGCCCGTCTGAATCTTCGTGTTGATGCAACATGGATTTCTTTGCATTTCTAAGGGTATTTTGGCAACATTTCCTGTAACTAGAAACTGTACTTTCACTGTCTGGTTTTAGCTCTTTCAGCCACCCTATCCTAAATTGCTGTGTGTAGCCTACAACACTACTTTATCTTTTTTGGGGGGTATTGGTACAGTATCTCTGTGACTAGAACGCATTGAAGTTTTCTAAGATTCAGAGCTTGCGCTATCAGTTAAGTAGCTTTGCTTACTCATCAGTTACCTATCCACCGAGACTAGCCGAGACCATAAAATTTTGAGTACCCATAAGATTAATAAAAATCACACCAACAAGTGCAAGTTTAATGTATAGCACTATACTTCAAATCGGCGCTACGCAGTTAAATTTTAAAACTCCAGAACGTCAGTTGAAAAAAGCAGAAAGGTATTGAAAACCCTACTAGCACTAGGGATAAAAACCCGCGATTTGACCTTGTTTGTAACTAACCTACAGTGTACAAACGNCAAGAAAGCTGACGTGATTTACCTGCAGAATTCTGAGACCGGCAAGCCACACATTGCGTACATATATAACAATATCGGGTTTATTCGATTGTAGGTCGCGGCTTATAATTTTTTTCATCACTTCGTGCGGCTTATAATGAAGGCCAGCTTACATTTTTTTCTTTACCTTATCGAAAAGTCTAGATGACGCTCAGTCTTTCCTTTGCTACGTTTTGTTGACCAAACTGTCTTTTTGCATTCTATTCTCTTCAGCATCACGTGCGCATTCGTCACAGGAGTGATTATGTTGAGCAGAAGACAGTTTTAGTGGTGCAGCATCATTACCAGGTTTGCCAATTAAACGCGAAAGGTGCTAGTAGTCGAAAGTATCTCAGAAGCTTAGGGTACTTGTGTGCAAGGGCGGCTTACATTTTATTTTTTAACATCATTTCGTGCGGTTAGCAACCGAATAAATACGGTATACTTTTATTATGCCATGACAAACATAATGCCCACTGTGAATTGCGCGACAAAAGTGTATTGCGTTTTAACGTGTATTATTTTTGCAGCAAGATTCCTCTGCTGAGTCCGTTTGTTATGTGCCGTGGTGAAATGGTTTGCATGGTACAATAATGCATATAGTCTTATTTAAACAACTGCTGCAACTTTATTTGTTTCCCCACCACTTGGGCCTTACAAAATCAAGAATCCTGGTATTAGCCCTGCTTAGCCTGATGATAAATCCTAGCCTGCGCGTAAGACGGCCGCGATTTTTCTGTATGAAAACTCTTGCATGGCATGCATTCTCAGAAACGCGTTTTAAAGTGTTTAGGGCAGAAAAAGCTGGCACTGAATTTTAAAATATCGGCTGAACAAGTTCTACCGCCCACCAGCGTGCAACCAAACTAACAGTACTCATAACTTTCAGCCGCATTCGCCTTCCTGCAGTCGCTCTAAACGTAACTGTGGTAGACAAGGATCATTGCGACGTCGTTTGCTCCGACCTCACCTGTGTGCACGGCAATCGCGCTTGCGATGGAGTTCCTGGATGTCCCGACAACAGCGACGAATCAGACTGTGCAAGACTGGATTCTTTATTTGGTGAAAAGGTAGTTACTGCTCATTAGCGCCTATGGTCATGTAGTTGCTGTGTGTCATTCCGAGACCCGTATGCTTCTCACTACCAAAACACGAGCTTCAAATAGTGTTTTTGTTGAGAGCAATCCTGAAATGCGAATTTTGTACTGGAGCAAATCAGAGCAAAAATTGTGATAAACGTGCCACAAGACTCAAAGTAATTGGGCGCACTTTACAAGAGTTCACAAAAGTATCAGCGTTTTTCTTGTTTTCGAATTTTTAAACTTTTGGCAACCCTTTTTCGATTTCGAAATCGTGCATTGACACGGTTGAGAATTTTTTTCGGTTTTTGTGTCGGACGCAATCTGTTTAAAGTCATGCAAGAAAGTTTTGAAAATGGGAGGAAAACATTAAAATGGCCAGAATGTTGGTTCAATGCCGTGAATATGAGTGGATACTCGAGATAATTATATCGAGCTTTTTTTATTCCAATAAATGTTGGCATTCAAACTCAATAAACTTGGATTTCTTTCTGGGACCTGAGTACAGGTGTTCGATGCGAATCGAGGTAGTTGTACTGTTTATAGCATTGGTCTTATAAGTTCTTTTACAAATTCTGGGTTCATTTGCTTTTCGAGATCTTTCTGAACTGAACAATACGTTAAACATCATATTGTCTGAGTTGAAAGAAGTGCGATTTGGCGCGTTTGTCATTGCTTCCTAAAATCATTTCATTTAATAAGATATTTTCCCTAAAAACTAAAAAGAATGCCCAATCTGCAACAAACCATCTGTTTCAAATATTTAAATGAATTTAAAGCGGGCTGCGTCAAGTTGTCTCTACCACCGTCCTATTCTGCAAGTTTACTGGATGCTTGCACCTTGGCGCAGGTCCTTCAAGTTAGAAAATACGCTGAGAGCTTCTCATTGCTGTGCGGTGATGACGTTACTGATTACGTCGCCGACGCTGCTTGCTTGCAACTTGGTTTTTGGAGGGCGGTGCAGCCTCTCAGGTTCATCACTGTTCCCCGGAAGTTCGCCGCTTTCAAACCTTACCGGCTGATGTCCAACTTGAGCGAGATTCGTAAGTTTCGTCTTTTGCTTGCAAGTTATGACGAACCTGCTTGTTTTAAAATATCTAAATGTGTAAATAGTTTTTCGTTTGTGTTCTTTGCCAACATATGCCTGTACGTCAGCTGCCATAACATATTCAGTTGAAACAGTAAATACTAGTGCACTCCATCATGCAATAGCTCATCATTACCACCTTTTTATGCAGAGATCAACCATTTACAAGCTCACTTGATCACTGTCAGAAATAGCAGACGAATCACAGAAGTTCAACAGTTGGGTGAGTGACTGAGTGTTCCTTGCCACACTGTCTTGTCAGCAAGACACAAAACTGCGCGTTTGGCTTCAAATCAACTTGTTGTAGTAAAACGGTTATTGAGGAAATCGTTTATTCGCAGCAGAAAAGTGCCCGACAATGAAACGGTGCGGAGGAAAACTTGATTTATTCGGCAGGGTTCGACCGTGTTTGTCAGTCAGGGAGAGTGTGGGTGGCAAACTGCGTCCCATACGCGTGCGGCACAAGATCAGCGAAGGAAAGAATCGAAAAACCTACGCTGCGCATCGTTGGAGGTGCTAGGTCCAAACGCGGACTCTGGCCTTGGATGGTGTCGTTGCAGGTAACCAAATTTGATGTGGTCGTTTGATAAGGCCTATGTAACAGGCTCTCGTCAACGAAAAGACTTGTTGGTGATGCTTTGGCCGTAAGTGCAAGTTGAAGACTCTCCGTTTTCCAAAACAGTGAATTCGGTTGAAAAACGTAAAATCTGTAGTTTGCTTTTTGAACGTAAAAATCTGTTCCTGGCACTCTTCCTCTTCCAACCCATCTTGAAAACTTCTTACTTGAAAATCCTGTTTTAACCTAAATTGTAGTTAAAACAAAATTCGTCCAGCTTTCCGAGGCTAATGCCGGAATACATCAGGAAACTTAAACCCAGCAGAGGGTCCAATGTGATTGTGGCTCAGATTTAACCTATTTTACTTAAATTAAGTTTCTGCTGCTTGGCCTTTTCTTCAAAATACAAGCATCAGTCCACACATATCACCTTTATTGGCATATGCTACTTTTCAGATCTTGAACGAGCACCAATGCGGGGGAAGCCTGGTCTCAGATCGGTTTGTGGTGACTGCAGCTCATTGCTTTGATTCTTATCGCCCGCAAGATTTCCAGGTGCTCGCAGGAGCAACCGCAATTCGTCCTCCCGATGCTGGATCGAGACTACTCTCGGTTAAAAGAGGAAAACTGCACGAGTGAGTTTCTCGAGTGACAGTCTTGCTTTACTGACGAAATGTGGCTGGTTGCGATGTCGGTCCCGCGAAGAAATACGGATCAGTAGACAACGGTTTGAAATTTCAGGGTTTTTTTAAGTCTAAAAAGAAACACTTAAATGTGTTGTTTCCAAGTTCGCATTTAGTTTCGCTTTTGTAACCAAACAATAAGAAATGCTATAGTACAGGGGTAGGCAGACATTTTCTATTTCCTTGAAATGTATTTTCCAATTAGGAAGCAACAAGTTTTAGGGGTGCAATCCATAGTAAAACAATCTTTGATGTAGGACAAGATTAACTCAATCAAAAGGTTTCCTCAAGCCTAGAAACAATATACATGTTATTAGTCTGTGGTTTATAGAAGATCTGCCGAAAATTATCTTGTGTAGAGCGTTGTGTTGTCTTATGTCATTCAGGAAATACGACAAAACAGCAAAGATTCCAGAGTGGGATATTGCACTTCTGGAGCTCACAACGCCTCTAAAATTCTCAAGGTACGTCAGCCCAATCTGCTTGCCCGGACGCAACATCATGATACGACCAGGTAAGTGGCTGTATCGCAGTCACGCTTGGATTCCTTTGTAACAATTCTCTCGAAGCGGATTAAAATATCCGTACGCATATTTTGCGCCATTGTGTATGAAATGGTTCATGCAAAAGATAAAACAACTTTAGCTGAAACCGGCCATGGTATGTTTTTAATCTGCAAATACAAAATTTTTGCCATTTTCCCGGGTTCCAGGCAGTCAACTTTGGTTTGTGTTTTAAAATGAATTTCCCATTCCAGTTTACTGCGGATTTAGCACAATGTTTTGCATCTGACATACGCAACCTGCGATGATGCGACCCTACGCTATACATCGGTCCGTAAGCATGTTAGTAGTCAAGTTTAGAAAAATTAAGTTTTTTTGGGACAACTGTTGTTCACCTGCGCAATATGCAAATATACATGCATCAAAATATTGGTCTTTATTAAAATATTTTAAGCAAATGAGCAGAGGCTTGTGACTTTTAAAAACAGTATTTCATCACATCGTTTAAATATAACAAGATTGCTTATTTGAAATTCGAGCATTTTATACCCAACACCAAAGAAGCTTGTTTTCATTGTTGCCCACCACATCTGTGGAGCCGGGACTCAAATTTTAGGCTCCAGTTCTGGCTCCAGCTCCGGCTCCAACATTTAAACGTTTTTGGTTCCGGCTCCAGGGTGATCTGGTTCATTGAAAACTGAAAAGCCTTATATTCTTTGTATATCTCGTTTGCCTCACAAACTAGGGCTATGGAACCGGATCCCAAATTATAAACTCCGGATCCGGTTTCCACTCCACCATCTAAATATTTTTGGCTCCGGCTCTGCCATTCAAAACTGCTCAGGATCCAGATCCACAGCCCTGCTTCATACCATTGTTGCTATGGAGGCGTTGCACAGCAGCTTAGAAATACAAAATGAATAATGCGCGCCATCTAGCGGTAACCAAACACTTGCTTTGCAGGAGACCGGTGCTACATAGCTGGGTACGGGAGGCAGGAAGAACATGGCCGTGACTCGAGCCACTTGTACAATGCTGAGACTGCCATTCTGTCCAACCGAGTCTGCAACACGGGTTTCTATCGGGATTCGATCACCCGAAGCATGATTTGCGCCGGGTTTCCGGAGACGGGAGGCATTGGAATTTGTCACGTGAGTAATTGCACGCGCAATGAAAACGTAAACCGTAAAGCGTTTAACGTCACAAGCAAGCCGGCAAAGCTTCTGTTGCTGTGATTTCGTTTTTTGGTGGCGGTCGCTGATTGGGCAGATTAAGATGACGAGAGCTCGAATGTTTCCGCTGATTCGCAATAACCATCATTTTGAAAAAATTCACCATTTTTACGATTAAGTCTTGCAACATGAGCCATTTTCAGCAGATAAATACTGCGATTGTCTTTTTGCTTCAAGTCGTGTAATGCTGGGTACATTCATTTATCAAATTTACCTTCGATATGTATTTGGTTATTGTAAAGTTAAGCACATTTGTAAGTTATCAATAATCAAAATTCTAAACATATTCTAGCTAATAAAAAACTTCTTGGTGATGATTTTTTGAAAATGTTTTGGTGTAAATTGCATTTATAACCTGCGCCATAGGGCTACCGGTTACACATTACCTACACTGCAGCTGTCTCATAATTGCAAACGATCTCCTTGCTGCTATATGTAGGCTGTTAATTTCATTTGAAAGCACATGGAAATTCCCATGCTGCATAAGATAAAATCAAAAATCGCGATATTTTGTCCGTCTTACTCTTCATTCCTTCAACATTCAAGTAAGTTTGCGTCGAAAACATTTGTATGCCATTGAAATAAATTTTGGGTAGTCTTCAGGTTTATCCGATTATTAAAATGGTACAAAACTTTTGAGGATTTTCTATCGAAATGTATGTGATAAAAGTTCTTTTCTAGTCAGCATTGCAATAGGTCTCGATTTCATCATGTCAAACTTTTTGTTTGTTTATTTGCTTCATCAGGGCGACAGCGGCGGGCCTCTCATGTGCCAAAGCTCAACCGATCAGTGGCATTTAGCTGGGGTTGTGAGCTGGAGTGTTGGTTGTGCTGACAGAGGAAAGCCGGACGTCTTTACCAACGTGCAGCAATTCATTGGCTGGATAAACATCAATGCCAACCTCAGTGAGAAGTTGTTTTGGTTGCATTTGCTGGAGACACGTTTTGAAAACGGCAAGAAATTCTAAAATCGTTCTTATTTCGCAAAATAAGCATTGCGTTTGTGTTTTTTAATTATTTTTGGCACGAGATGGCGAAAATTTGAGAGTCAAACGTGATTATAGCAATTTTCATAAGTGCCGCAGCCTATAAAAATTGCAATTTCATGACGTAAAATGGGAGGCTAATTGTAGAATAGCGTGTGAAGGTTCATGAACAACTGAAAGTATACTGCTTAAAAAGAAATCGTCTACGTGCAGCCCCTGAGTAACCGCCAAGCAGTTCACATAAACATGATGTCTGTGAGACCAGAACTGTTTTGCTCGCAAAAATAGTGGTTCTAACCACGAATGTTTTTTTGTTCTGAAATTGGTAAAGCTCATTTGAGATTTTATTCTAAAGCCTTAAAGTCGTCACTGTAAACAACTGCTATGGCAAACTCTTCTTAAATTCGACCAATTAAAAGCTCTAGGCTTGCTGTAAGTTTTCGAGGACTGGACTCTGCTTACATCCTTTTGCGATGATTCAAACTTGCACATATCTCTGTTCAAGTAACTACTCACCACATGTGGGACAAGCAAGGAATCTATCTGCAAATGTTTAAAACAGTAAATCGAATTCACGTAACACTACGCATCGTCAACCTGATTTACTACTTTAAAAATTTGCGGATAGATACCTTGCTAAACTCTGGAAGCGTTCGATCCGTTTGTTTTTTTTTGTGCCAGACGTAAGCTTTCCTGACCACATTCTACCTGGAACCTGTGGTGGGACATACTACGGAAGCCAGAGGGGTACTTTTGCCAGTCCAGGATGGCCAGATCAATATCCACCAAACCAAAAGTAAGTTTGAAGGAAACAAAAAGCTTGTGGATTGTTATACTCTTTGTTCTTTTGGTGTGAACTCAGAAGAAGATGTTTATGTATTTTTTTTAGAAAAAAAACTTATAATGCACGTTCAACACAGTTTGTCATACAGCACATTTCACACGCTTTGTTATAGTTTGCATGTGGGCGGCATGAAAACAGTGTATTGTAAACCAAAGATTGGACTTTCGTTTTAACGCCAATGTAACTTGTGTTATTCAAAAAGTTTTTTAACAACGTCTTTCTCCGCGTGTTTTCGGATTTAAAGTAAAATGTCACAAACTTTATTCTTCGCAGTTGCATTTATCGAGTTCTGGCGAATCCTGGACAAAGCGTTAAACTGGAATTTCATACTTTTTACACTGAGCTCGACTACGATTTTGTTAGGATTTATAAACACGGACTTTCTACCAAAAATTTTGTGACCCAAGTATCTGGAAACCGCACTGGCGGTGAGTCGAGCGATATGTGGAGTTTCGACAGTGTTAATTTTCGCAGTGCATCCTTCCTGTGTTTGTAAAAATGTATTCCGCTTCGGTACCTTCTTGGGAGAACGTGAAAATATATGAAACGTGGCAAAGCAACGGGATTTCTAGTTAAGTACCGGTGTTCTCCGCCTCTTTTTATCTGCAACACGTACTGGTATAGTTCGCATGAAGCTGTTGGGCTCAAAGTGGTGGTAAATTCATGAGCAAAATTTCTTTATCATTTTGATGAAAACAGTACAAACAAAAGGCCATATATTGCCATATATTAAATATGCAAAGATGTTGCTGTAAGCTCTTTGAATTTGTTCACATTTCAATATTTTGCCACCACAATAGCCGTGCAACTATTCTCGTTCACGACTTAGTGTCATTGAAAAAAAACTTACAAACAGGATCCTTGATGAATGGTGATCAGAACAAGTAGATTGTATTCTATCACTATTCTGTTTCACTGAATGCTGGTTTGGCTTTTGCATGACTGCAAGGTCGGCAAATTCCGGTTTCCTTTTCCAGATGTCTACTTGCTTCACAATGCGAGTGTGGAGCTGCAATTCAAAAGCGACGAGGGTTTTAACAAGCAAGGGTTTTTTGTTAGATGGGATATCATGAACCAGCCATCAGAGCACACAGGTAAGCTGCTATCTTCGTCAGAGTAAAACCGCTATTGACTACGGACCACCCAATACATTTGGACGATGGGTAAAANGTCTGGCCTNTAAATGATCTAAACTGCAGCGCAGTTGATCCAAAATAAGTACTTAAGTAAGCAAATACTCATTGCCAGGCTTTCTATCTAGTAGTTAATCTTAATTTAGGTTGTCACAGTTGTATGATGTTGTGAAAGCCAAAAGTGGTCTTCGAAAGACACGGTGGAGTTGTTTTGCTATTCGCAGGAAACGTTTCTCAGTATCAGCGGAAAACGTTTGACTCGTTATTTTGCGGTTGTAACGTGTTGGCAATGATGTTTCTTGTGTTTTTTTTTTCTTTTTTCTGTTTCAGCTGCGAGTATGGACGAAATTGNGATGGAACCAAATAAAAATTTGTCGTCTACGCGCTTTTCTATGTAATAGTGTCACAAANTCGCCTTTCTCTCTCAACAGATATCCGCAGTCTTCAGTCCGCACAAAATGCATTTAAACTCGGTTCTTTCAAAAACGTTGTCATTCAACAGATATAACGTGGGGCGTGACTTCATCTTGATTGCGTAGACAGCATGGGTGGAAATAAGGTCTTGTTCGCGCAGTCTTCAGTGAATATATCACGATTCAATTCAGTGTTATTCATTTACGAATTAGCAGCACTTTGTAGTGATGTCGCGAAACAGTAAAGCTTTTAATTAGTTCGTAAAAATGTTGGAATATTCACACTTTCGGCCTCTATCAGTAAATGAGAATTCGAGTAAACTGCAGAACAGTCGATTATATTTGAGAGTTTATGTCTCTCCTTGCTTGCGCTTGCATACCAGGATCTTGGAGTGAAAATGTTAAAAACAAACAAATTAACTCTATGCGCAAAAAANTTCAAAGCACCCATGTTTCTAGATATTTCTCGTTAAGGGTACCCTCATATCTAACGTTTCGTGTNACGTGTACACGCTGAACTATCAGCACTAGCAAAAATTGCACCAATCAATGGTTTTTAACCAAAGTTGGACTTGAGCTTGCGTGGTATTTTCGCTTATAATAATCATCACCCCTACGAGTCATCACCCTCAGGATGCACCATTTGAAACCTGTTTACGTAAACCATGGCGGGCAAACTTTGCAGAGAAAAACCTGCATCACTGGGACATAAAATGTCAAAGGGCCGCACTATTCAAAACAGTGGATCTTTACCTGGAGGGGCATTTCCCAGGGGGGCGTCAATAATTTCCAGGAGATACACGAGATCGGCATTAAAAATCCATTTTAAAATGTTTACAAGCCGCTTTTCATGAGCCGTGTTAACACTTTCGCTGCCTTTTCCACGTTGAAACTCGCATTGCCCCCGAAAGTCTGCAACAAATTGCAAAAATCAACTATATGTTTTATTTACTAACCATGCTGTCTATATGTTGAAGTATCTTAGAACGTACTGTACCACCATATTTTGAAACAGTGGTTATTAACCTTTTTGCTACCACGACCCCCTCAAGTATTGGCCTTTCCCTTAAGCCCCTCTCAGATTTTAAATAAGTACTAAAACAATTTTTGTTTTTGGTGTAATTGTTGATTACGCATCAATGGGAAAGTTGATAATGCTACAAAGATTTTCTTTATGTCTTTTTGTGAAGGTCCAGTGCATCCGTTATCGCTCTTGCCGGATATGACGGATGCGTCGCGCAAATATCTCTTCCCCATGATTGGAAACTACCTCCCCACAGGAACCCTTGCATACCGACCCACGTACGAGCAGGTAGGCTGCTGTGAAGAAATTGACGTCTCATCTGGGCAGAAGTCGTATTTGCGTGAGCGCTCGTGAAACGTCGTCTATGAAAGGAACTGCCACTTTTCCTTCCTGCGAGAAAGCACTGCAACAAAACGCACTTCGCCCGCATTAAAGTAACAAACGCACAAAGCGTGTTGGCATAGAGAGAAGTTTCATTCTATGTTTACACGTTTTACACGTTGAGAGAAGATTGACTGTAAAGTTCTTCCACAACACTGTAAGTTCATTTCTTTTGTTGATGGAAATGTGCTTTGTGGTTTGAGAGCGAAAGAACCACATTGCAAGTCCCTAAATTCCCAGTTTCATTTCTTACGTCTGCATTGCAAAGTCACAATGTTACAGTTTTTCCCATTTTTGCATCACCAACGTTATCCTAATTCTACAAAGGACGGTGTCAGCGCACATTTTAGTCGCTCTCGTGTTGCACTTATAAATTGTTGCAGATGTCGTTGGTTTATAACAGTGGCCTCCAAACGTTCTTGTCAGAGGGCCACATAACTTATTACACAACATTTCGAGAGCAGGACATCTTGCGCAATGTGATTGTTTCGGGATATCTTGCATTCTACCAAATCACCAAATGTTTCGTGAAAACATTATTTTTACATCGTTGAGAAAATATCTTCGCGGGCAGGATGGAATGTTTTCGCGTGCCCGATTCGGCCCGAGGGCCGTCGTAGTTTGCACACCCCTTGTTCAAAACCATGCTATGTCTCTCTGTGTTTGTAAAGAGCCTGGAAAGTATCAACAGCGTGGAAGGGGTTACAACGTACAAGCTGTTCTACTACGCTCCTCTCGGCCAGTGGAGGATATCAACTGAAGCAGAAGGTAAGTTCAACTCATGTTGATTTCTGGAAAAGATGTTTTGCTGCAGACAAGCGTCACAATTGCCACCAGAAATCTACGGCTGACCGGTCTTAGCAGCTTACGAAAGAAAGAAGGCTAATGACAGGTGTTGTCAACCTTGCGGATTTCTCGCGAATTTGGTGCTTGTTTTTTCTGAACTTGTTTTTGGGCTTATTTTATTTGTAATTTGCTTGTATTTAGGCATGTTTTTACAAGTTTCTGTTTTGCGGATTACTTGTTTTCCAAATATCATGGAACTTTCGCTGCTTCAATCTACTGTAAAACGCAATTTGGGCGTGTTTTTGTGTCAATTAGCTCAGTTAGGGCTTGCTTCTTCAGATTTCCCGCTGTTTTGTTTTGAATTTACTGGCTTGTTGTTTACTATTTTTCAATTTTCTTGCAAAAAGCACTTTGAGCATGTTTTCGGGTGAATCGCCTATTTTGGTCTTGTATTCTCAGGCTTGCTTGTTTTTGTAAAATAACCTGGCATCACTGTTAATGGCAGCCATTGTATTGGCGAGCCTACTGTAACAGAATGAAGTTCAATGCTTTAAAAAAACATTTTGAACCTGCGAGTGGAGTGATAATGCTGCATTCAACCATGCTCAAATTGGCTAGAAATATTTCTCAGTGACTCGAGTGGGCGGCAAAATATTGTTTGCGTTTTTTCACCGCAAAGTCTCTGATGCTTCGCGTTTTTTTTCTGCAGATGTTTTAGAACCAGCTGGTATGTGGCTGCTCTGTAACGACAGCTCAGCATTTCCTTCTGATGTCACTTCTGAGTGGCAGCTGAAAATTGGGTCAACGTCAATTCCGGCGAAACTAACAATACGTCCCAGACCTGGTAAGTCTCACCACATGAAATCTTTTTGATTCGAAAGTGTCAGGCGAAGAACCAGGTTCGGCGAATTGGACAATTTAAAGTACCACGCGCCACGGGCCGCTCCAGCCGGTAAGATTAGGGGGGAGCGATTTCAGTAACTTTTGGTAGTCAAGTCTCATGACAGCTTCGCTACTGTAAGAGAGATGAAGTATACTTCAAAGCAATGTTGTGGCAAAACAATGGACGAACCATATCGCGAATGCCGTTTTCCGAATTGTACAAAATTATGATTAATGAAATTACTTTCGTAGGTTTCAGGAGGGAGATCGCCCCAATTGGCCCTCCTGGATCCGCCCTGCCACGCGCCTGTTGCTTAAGTAACCAAAGTGAAACAAACGAGCGATTTTATAAAACCACCTGAAAAATTCGCGCTTTTTGAACCTGCGTGGCGACCGGGTTGAACTTCACCATGGGCCACCTGAAGTAAAATTATGCAAATGAACCAAATGTCTAGTCTGAGAGTGTGAAACGCTGTTGTCAAATTGTAGCGCCAAGCGTCAAAGCTCAAGATTTTTTTTCCAGATCTTCTCACGATTCAGCCAATCCACGAAGTGACCACAGCTTCCACCAGCGCTATGCAATCCTTTGGGATGTTCGAAGAAACAGCCACCACTGAAGTTCAGCAACATCATCTTACCGCCTCATCAGTTGCGTGCCAGCACATCCAGAAACACGTTTACGGTGAAATTAGCAACCCTGGATTCCCCTTCGCTGTCACGCTTGGTCTGCACTCGTCTTGCACGTGGCGCTTGACTCCTGTGAATGGAGTTTTTAACGGCACCCAAATCATACTCATAACTGTGGAGTATTTTGAAGGCGATGGCGAGATGATGGTGTACAGTGGTGACGTGACGCAGGGAGCAAGCCCAATATACGTTTTCGCCGAACCGCAAGTTCTCGGTAAGTTAAAGAAGATTGCTATGGTGACGCTTCACGCATTCGAGAAGTTTCCTTGTTCTGGTGTTGCAGCAATAAGTCTCGGCAAAGGTTGCTCAAGTGAATCAATCAGCAAATAGGAAATCGATTTCACGTAATTTACTATCCTCCATGGACGTCGAAAGGGGTGGCAGAGGGGCCTTGGACCCACTGGATTTTGAAATTTGACGTTTTTCTATTACATTTGTACCAAAAATGTTGTTTTCTTAGTTTCGAGAGGCAAAAATGAAAATTAACCAATTTTGGCCCCACTTCCAGGAAAAATATTTTTGGCTACCTCTGGAAAAATCCACTGTTGCCCCCACCGACGCCCATGTATCGCTAGTCTTTTTCAAATAAAATATTCTAGTTGGACAAGGCTGAAGATGCGTAAATTGCACGAAATCGATTTCCTTTCAAAATAATTTGCTTATCAATTCCACTGAGTCATCTTTGCGGAGATAGGTTGTTGGAATGCTGATAAGTTCAGGTCCGAATCATCGCAAAGTCATGAAAGCAGAGCGCGGCAGCCATATTCTTCCACAGCGCACAGCAAACACAGAGCTTCCAATTCTCTTATTCTGGTATTTTTGGAAAATTGAACTGTATACTTTTGTTTGTTTCTGACAACTGGCTCCTACCACGACAAGGAACTTTTGAGAGTAAATTATTTTAGATTCTCGACTGGTTGTTTAATCCCGCAGATCGGCCTACTTTAATCATGTGATACGAAAACTCCTGTCTTAAAAACTTCTATTTAATGCAACTCTCACTTAACAAATATGCTCGTTCGTGTTTGCAGTTGGGCAACATATCCGCAGCCTCAAATGAGGTTTGTTGTCCTGTGCTGCTCAGATGAAATATCAATTCATGTTATGCAGACAAGGATTTACTCGAGCGCAGTCAAGCGGAAAGTACAGGAATCCCGGAGGGATCTGGATCCAACAGTTACTTTACCACTGGAGCCTCGTCGGCGATGTCCAATCTAACTGAGGAGGACATCAATCTAATAGTCAGTCGCATTGCTTCGCGGCCATTGTGCGGGTAAGACCCTGCTCTTCGTTTGAAATTTTTCGAGCACCCTTAGCCAGGAAGTAGTTGCTGCCACAGGGATAGGGATGACACCGATACAATTGTCTGGCTGGCCTTTAAGTCGTCAGAAACGTTGCTTTAAGGCTTACCTTTATTCATAGGCACAATTTCTGCGCTGGAGTTTGTCAGCGTTGAAGAAACTGATTAACTCGACGTTTTGTTTAAAAATTCCTTAAGCAATGTTTTTGTGCAAAAAATATGCTTCAACACATTATTTAAGCATAGTTTTGCTTCAAAGTAACAGTCACTCAACAAAGGAAACCGTTGCTGGTACATTATGATAAATATTGTTTTGTTTATGGTTTTCCAGGCGTTCTGCCCAACATTGGATTTTTACTCAAAAGAGTAGATTTGGTTGGTTTAAAACGAATTACACCCACTACTAAATAATACTCCCGACTTGAAAACTGAGTTTTACTTCATGTTGAACAAGGAAGAAAAGTTAAAAAAGTTGTATTATTTTCAGGGTTAGAACCACTTTGTTTACGGCTTAGTTTGCCTTCACAGACACTGTCCTTATCCAAAGTTGCGTTGAAATGGTGGCACGACCTGCCGAGGAATACAGGCTGGTTCGGTAACCGACGGCCAGCCTGAATAGAGCAAACCTTCGCTAACTGAAGTTTCTTTGCAAGTTCCACTAATCCAGGTGTGTCAAACTCATTTCTAAGGAGAGCCCCATCAGCATCATGGCTGGTTTCAAAATGCCAAATATAATTGTTCAGACGCTATCAACATCTATGACGTATCAATTACAACACAATCAACGATTGTGAGTTGACAGAAACGAGTGCGACAGAGGTGGCGTTTTACAGAAACAAATAGATGCACACAGCCTTACAGAAGGTACCTGTACACCCACCTAATGAGAGATAGTTTGATTACACTTGCAGGAGACTTTTGTGCAGGTACACAAACGATTTTGAGCTGTAGTGCAGGAGTGGGGATCCTATATACTACCACGCGCCGCATGAATTGTGCATTATCGCTGGCGGGCTGCAAAATTCATTAATTTTATGCTAAAAATCTACCTTTATGTAACTATGAGCAAGGGGGACTTATCTTGACTTATTATGTTAGTGCCTGTTTATCATGGCGCTTCGTTTTGACGCGATTTTGTGCTCTAACTTGCGAACGAAATTTCTGATGCGGGCCATATCAAATGTTCACTCGGACCGCATTTTGGGCCACGGGCCGCAGGCTCCCCAGCCCTGCTGTAGTGTGTTGGCCACACGAAAACGACTTGACGTGGCAGGACATATTCGCTGGTGGTCCTTGAGTTTGACACATGTACTGCAATCTCTGTGAGTCAATATGATGGAGCCATCGTGTCACAGCTACTATAGGTATCTTTATTAAAAGTAACAGCCAAACATTTTACGTATTTCTCTGGATATTTTACGCCGTATTTATTTATCTTTATCGTTAACATTTAATTTTTTCCCAAGGAAATTTTTCACCCGCTTTTCATCATCGCCTTGCTCCGGCGTGATCTTCGCCATGTTTCGAAGCACTCCTGACGCGGGCGTATCTTCTCTCTTTGACTGTGACGTCTTGATCACGTGAGTTAAGGCCACGAAGATTTTGTGGTTATATTCACTCCGTTGCAAGAAAGAACACAAACTGCTTTCGTAATATTTATTTATTGCTTTTCTCTGGGATCTGTGTGTTGACGTACGTTTTTCATTAAGTATTTTTACCTGTTAGAACTAAAGTATCCTATACTTCAGGAGATAGCTGCAAGTGGCTCAAGGCCGAATCTGGGCAAACTACGGCCAGAGGGCCACATACCACGCTCTTTATCCCGAGCGCCGGACGTTTACAAATTTTATTAATAAATACAACCCATTTTCACACTCCTTGCATGTCCACGCATCCCCAGCAGAACCGTCGCCAGAAAGTTTTCAGTAGGGGGATTCACGTTTGTGCAGGGGGCTTCAGATTCTAAAAATTGACGAAAGCTTCACTGATTTATAGTGTTTCAAGGCTTGGATGAGCTTTGTTTGGGGGGCTTAACCCACAAAAGCCCCTCGCGGCGACGGGACTGATCCCCAGTACAATGCGCACTCCACACCAATTGACTTTTGTTGAGATACGGTGCATTACTTCACGTCTACACCTTTTTAAACCTCGTTCACTGCGGTTACGCAACACTGCTTTTTGTGGAGCTCAACCTGACAAAGGCGGCAATTGCAAAACCAGGATAATCAACGGCAGCCTTCTGGGCATTGATTTGCAACACTGAAGTCCTTCGTAAAGATGATTGCACCGACGAAAAGAAAACGTGGACAGTGAGGACCGAGTTAGTATAATAAGGAATGGCCAGCAAAATGTTTTTCACTGAAATCACTTCAGTGACTGCATGTCTGATATCCGCCGACAGTGTTTAAAAGATATAAAACCTTCAAAAGATATAAAATCATCCGTCACTTGACATGTCTCTGCAGCTGGCGTTCTGCCCTTGTCGTAAAGCTCTGAAACTATATGCGTTGCATTCAGATGCTCCAATATTTCCTGGTGCGCCGTTGCGTCCTTCCTACAATCAGTCGGTTCGTTATATCCGTGGAAAAATGCGACTGTGAATTATTGTTCCGACCAGAGTTGGCGTCCTTTTTCAATTAGCGATGGCCCAGACACAGGTTTGTTAATTTCAAAGATGTGCATTGAATTTCGATTTGCAGTCGTGTGACAGCTGTAAACGATTTTTAATTAAATTAAAAGCAACCTCTAGTGCGTGAATCGTACTGCAAGAAATCGAATTAAGGGTTAGTTGTGCCACACAAAGCTCACTGAGCTTTGCACAAATCTCAGAGCGAAATTTGTGGCCTGAAGTAACAGACAGGAAGTTCTGACTTTTTACGTAACGTACACCACACCAAAGACGAATTTGCTTTTACTGTGTTCTGCAACCAACCAACATAAAATTTATTATTCAACTGATGCAGGTTCAGGACAGGGAAGTGGAGAAACCTTGAGGAATGTCACTCAACAAAGAAAACCGTTGCTGGTATATTATGGTAAGCAACACTAGCCCTTGTTTTAAAGTAAATTATGGTCCTGTTACACTATCACCTTCATGCAAGAATGACGTTCAGCTCGTGATCCGTGTTGGTCACGGATAGGTTTTTAGAAAAGAGGAGAAAAACTAATGGCATTTTAGAAAACCACGGTGTTTCTTCATACGTTATTGAGTTGTGATTTTTGCTCTTTCTTGTCCTTATTTCTATGTAGTAAGTAGTGCGGTAATACAGCAGGTTTTGCTAACCAGGTTAAGCTTCTTCACTTAGAAACATTGTATTGCTTTCCCTTTTTACATAATCATACTCTCCGATATCGTTGCAACTTACTCATTAGCTATGTTTATCATCAAAGCACAAATAAACTCGAACTGAACCTTTCTTCGTAGCACTTACAGCCATTTATAAGTCAACACTGTTGACTCAACAGTGTAAGTAGAATCCATGGAAGACTTGTTGGGATAACAACCAGTTAATGAAGGTAAAGCAATCAGTTGGGTCAGTTGATTACGAGTGCCATGTATCTCTTGTCTATAACGGTCAGCGTCGACTTGGTCTATTTTTTATTATTTAGAGAGCAGTAACAAAGAGTTGGTTTGCTTTCAAATTTCCAGATACATCGTCGGATGGACTGACCGTTGTGTGGAACAAACGAACGTTGGATAGTCGCTTCCTTATCAAGTATAGTTTCGTGTCAGGCTTGGATCGTTCACCTTTCGTCATGAAGAGTCATAATCCAGTATATTTAAATGAACCTCCAAAACGTAAGGCTTCTTACAGATTACATACTGTAGATCAATTCATGTTTTGGTTGCATTTACACGCAGTTTAATTGGTGGATATGTCAGGTCACTGTATAAAGTGTATAGAACGCCATGTTTTTGTTCTCAGTCTGAGTCAGGAAACAGCTAAAAGAAGATCTTGTTTGTGTTTCCTGAATTTATTTTAAAAAGAGAAAAATGACGTTATTTGTATGACATCGGCACAGCTCCCAAGAAATCTGCAAGAGATTTTTCGCCACAAAGATTTTTCGCGATTCTGTCTATGGTAATCATAGTGCAAAGCCTCAAAGTATCTTTTAAAAATCATTCATATCATTCCAGATCGCAGCATTCGCTCGGTCCAAAACGCTTTGTCGTTCTTTGGAATTCCCACCAACTTCCCATTTCTTCACTGGTTTTCTCCAACGACGCAGGCTCCCGTTGGCGGCGATACCTCATCGCACCAACAAACACCTTGTGAGTGATTGAGCAAGACAGCAGGTTTAGATACATCGTAGGCCTACGCCCCACAGCAGACCGTTTTTTTTCTATTTTATCAACAAGGGCGAGCTAAATTTAAGTGGCTGGACTACACGTCATTGTTTTTAATCTTTCCTGCTTGCGACTACACTTCAATTGTTTTGAATAGTTTGTGTCATCTAGAACTCAAACACTGTGCACTTTCCGTTTTGAAAATATAACTGGTTAAATCTTGGCAAAATTGTTTTAGCATGCTGATTGCTCTGGATTTTTACAAAACAGTTAAAAAACACGACAGCAACTCGTTGTAGTGTGCAAAATCAACGACTTTCAGAAAGCTCGAAACTATACGCAGTTAAGCAACGATCAGTATGGTTCCCATCTGATTTCGCTCTGCAATTTTTTGAGTGTTATTTGTTTGAAATTGCTGTTTGTTTTACGAACAAATACGGCAAGTCTATCGAGGAGAGCATGCAGTGCATGCCACGCAATAAGGTATGACATGAAATTTTTTAACAGACAAATTTTGGAATAACTATTCTCCTGCTCTGCGTCAAATTTGAACCATATCAAGTCTCCTAAACCTCCCATAAGTGCAAAAAAGAATATAGAGCGCGGTGCTTCTAGCACAAGATCCTTAGCATTTTAGGACACGAAGCCTCTTTAAAACCATTAACAAACGTTCAGAGCTCTAAATACGACCGGTAGGTTTCATGTGTTGTGGAAAGTACTGGGCTACGGTCGACGCTTTTATTAAAGTCAAAACTTTTTACGAAAAGTTGCATCGCACAGAGGTTAAACCAGATTGGCATCATTTATTATAAACTGTGGGGTGTTTTCAGTTCTCTCTGCCTCGATCCAAACCTCAAGCGTTCCTTCAACGACTTCGTTCATTTCAACAACCGCAGCTCAGAAGCGTAGTTTCATTAGAGTTGATCAGTCCTGCGAAGGAACAACTACTTCAGCGGGTAGCGGAGACCGGATGTGGTCGCTTACAACACCGAACTACCCCAATCAATATGACCACAATGCGCGTTGCGAGTGGACTTTGATTACCTGGCCAGGTTATCAGGTAAGCTTGTGCATTCATGAAGGAACAGGCCCGTAGCCACGGTTGGTGGCATTCGCAATCAATGGTCCCCCAGTTCTTTGTTCCCCGAAATTTTGTTGTGCTCAGAAAATTTTATGTTAAACATATATTACTGTAAAAACAAAAATCTTTCACCCCTAAAATGTATTCCCCCAGACCCGTAACCAGAGGGGGCGCAGGGGGAGAGAAGGCCACCCTAGAAAATTTTTCGCAAACCCTGGAAAAATGTGTTGGAAATAGTACAAAACTATTGGACAAAGTTCAAAAAATTTGGGCCTCTCTCAGAAAACTCTTCGCCCCTCCTGGTGTCCCAAGCAGGTTACGGGCCTGATTTCACCTCAAACCTTAAAACCTGGCTACGGGCCATTGAAGGATTCACATTTCTTGCGGCAAAATAAGATCACGTCAAGTAACTTTCTTGTGCATATGTACATTCTTTGATTGCTCTTTTGCAGATCGTTGTTAAGTTCGAAAAGTTCGAGCTTGAACGCCACAAGACTTGTCAGTATGATTCATTAACCTTGTACGACGGACTGAATCGCAGTGCTCCTCGTCTCGGCGTTTTCTGTGATGCTTCAGATAACTTCATAGCGCCGCAAGTGTCGAGCGGAAATGCAATGATGTTGTATTTCTACTCTGACCACATTATGAACGCCAAAGGTAGCTATTTTTGATCCAGTTGTTGCATCTACTTGTTTAGTGTCAAATGAATGTTTCAACTGTTTTGTGAGTAGGCATTCTGCGCTCCAGCTTAAACATACAGAAGAATTACGCAACCAGAGCAGGTAAATGCACTGTCGAAACATTTTGGAACAACAACAGCGGTTACAGTGAGAAGTCTATTATAGAACGCTGGAAAGGTCTGCTCACATGAGGTGTTGGTTGAAAAAACGTAGGGTTTTAGATACAGCGTTTTGTTAAATCACCCTCACCCTTGTTAACATATCATGTGCAACCCGTTGTTAGTTAAAGCTAACAAAGGAAAGCTAGCTTCACTTTATACAAAGCTTTTATTTGCTTAGGTTGAAGTCAAGCTCGAAGAGCTTTTGTTTGGGACAAACCAAGGCCACAACTATCACAATTAAAGATCAAAAATAGCCCTAGGAATTTTCTACAAACCATGTAAAACATCAAATGCTGTTCACAAGTGACAAAAATAATTTTATATACTCGTAAACAAATTCCGGCTCGCCTCCTCTAGTTGCGATCACCAGCATTAGCTCAATCTTCTTATCCGACAAAAAGAGGTTCTGGTTACCTGGAGTGTCTGTGGGTGCTACGATTACGTCCTTGCGTGAATCAATCTCAGATTGATACGTAACGCCGCTAATTTTTCCCGTGACCTTTTGCTTTGTGATGGAAAACAGCGGATAAAACGTTTTGAACTGGTGCGGAGATTTGAAGACTGGTGGAGACACACCATTTGAACCGGTGTAGTCAAGAAATTTGTTTTCATTTGCAAACCTACAAAAAAACTAACCTTTCTATTTACAGGTTTTAACGCTACCGTCACGGCCCGGCCTGTCCCACAAAAAGACTCCCCAAAAGTGGACAGTTCGACGACCTTATTTTCATGTGACTTTAACAGCGACACGTGCGGCCTTTCCGACGAGCTGGTGACTGACGATTTTACGTGGTCCAGACGAAGCTATAACACACCTTCTCAAAAGACAGGGCCTCCACATGACGATTCTCCCGGAGGAAAAGGTGAGCACTGCCGAGTACTGAGCCGTTCTCGAGTCTGGCTTAAGTCACTGCTTGTATGTTGTTGGCAAGGCTTGGAGTGTTGCTGTTGTGGTAGAACGACAGAATACTGGCTAAACAATCGACTGTTCGAAAATCCAACCGTACTGTGCATGTAGCTCTGCTGTTATTTTCGGGCAAAGCGAAACAAATAACTTTTTCACTGCACCAACTTGACTGATGCGCTACGTAGCTATATTCCTGCTTTGGATATTAGCCAAAAGTCGAACAATCCAGCAAGCGGAAATCGCACGAAAAGAAATTGTTGTTGTCAAGGCATGGAACTCACTGTAAAATATTTGAATATGTGTTTACACACTGAAAATAAACTACATCAAAGGAATCGTTTGCCGACATGTTTTGTGTGGCTCTTCCAGCTAAATAGCAACATGTTAAATTGATAACGAGTTGTTGCCTCATATTTAACGTTTGTTTCATTTATCAATGTGTTTACACGAGTTCCTAAGGTTGGTTACCAGGAGGTCTACGCGATTTGATAACAAGCCAGTGAACCTAAAGCTCAAGATAGGCAACGTAAATTTCCAGAACAAAATTAAATTTTTTCAAGGATATGTATTGTCATAAACATTCTTTCATTTTCCCAATGTCAAAATGAGAACGAATGCTCTTCGCGAAGAGAAAATTGCAGATGACAAAGTGGAAAAATTCAGAAATACATTGCAAGACTTCTGGGGGAGTTCCAAGCTAGATTTAACCATTTGTAGGAGTTAAAACCATGCTATTTATTTGTTGTAAATCCATTCAACGTTGATGTAGTCGGTGATGGCTGTCCAGTAAACGTTTGTCACAACCTTGTCTGCTGTAGAAATGAAACTGACCGAAATGCAAGAAGATCTGGCCATAAAAAATTTCAGTCAATAGTCAATACCACTTCACAGTTGAGTTCTGGCGACAGGTTCCAGAAAGTAAATACCCAGAACTCAAAAGACCAGTGTGCGACTCATTGATGTATTTAGAACGACATATTGCTGTGAATTTTATTCTCTGCAATGAAGTTCGTGAAAGAAAAAAATCGTGCAATCATAACACAACGTATCGTCCAGATTTTCGGAGACAATCAAATAAAAAACCTAGCATTAATAAATAATGCGTTTGTTGTTTTTCAATTACTTCAGGTTATTTTTTTTGTAAAACTTGCAGTCTTTACGATGTTTGTATAAAAACTATAACTGATTTTGCGGCTCGCTGGTGTGTTTAATTTTCTGCAAATGAAAAATTTTCCCCACCTCTGGTATATACATTCAAGAAATTGTCAATCATAATTCGAGTTGTTTACGAACCCAAAAATTGAAACTCAAACAAAAATTAGTTGATTGCTGATTACATTCTGTAACTAGGTCGAGTAGATTAAGATGAATTTAAAAAGATGCAAGTGTGTTGTTGTCAAACCAAATTGTCAGATGCCGATGCAGTCCGAATCTTGACTAAACCTGAAAACTCAAAACATGCGACGGGATTGCAATTTGCTTTATAAATCGATTAAGTGTGCGGAAGATTCTTTGCAAGCAATGTACTGCAATGCAGGATGGTATCTTTACATCGAAACGTCGAAGCCGCGGCGGCCGGGGGACAGGGCGAGGGTGCTCACCCCTCTTCTTCGGGGGAACCCTGACGTGGCCAGGTGCTTGCGTTTCTCTTACGACATGTACGGATCTACGATCGGATTTCTCAACGTCTACGTCGACGCGTCACTTCGTCGCAATCACACTTTCGATGCAGTCAAAAGCGACGGCGTAGAATCGGCTGTGTCGACGAAACCGATGGTCTATCTTTACGGAACAGGCGTCCAAACGGTCGAAGAAGACAAGAAGCGTGAGATGTAAGTCGACAAATATTACCCAAGTAGTGCTTATTCCGCGCTTCGCTTTGTTAAAATGATAGAAAGTTTAGTTATAAAAGGCTGAAACGTGGTTAGTCGACGTGGGTGTCGCGTTTTAAATGTATAAAGTGATCTTCACCTGGTCAACCACAACGCGACTTGGCGGAGGGAGGCATTTCACAAGCATATAGCGCCGTAAGAACTTTGCAAAGATTCTGGCTACTTCTTTTTTCTACCTTAGATCGACGTCGTTTTTCGTGTTTGCAACATTTTTTTGAAAAACGAGGGCCTCGTAATTGTTTTTTTTGCGGGGGAGGCACATGACACCGGTGCATCTGACGCGCATTTGAAACATTCGAGACGAGTTTT
>JGI24159J19872_10000045_pt1 | contig 58841 bp, 39 predicted proteins | sample Ectturendosymbi4_FD_19872 | JGI IMG/M metagenome (IMG submission 19872) | reverse complement strand
ACCTTGAAGCAAAATTGTATGGGTTCGCCACTGGGTGCCGCAAAATATGATTCTCTTCTGCAGGGTGCCGCAAGCCTAGACAGGTTGGGAACCACTGACCTAAAGTTTAGCATATTTTTCATTTTTGATAAATGCGTCTTAAGCTGCTGCTCTAAGCTTCATCTTAGTAACAGCGCAGGTTCAGGTGAGCTGCCATCACGATTGCTTCATCGTTCTTTCATCGCGCGTGGAATTTGCCACCTGTAGTTCTCACTGAGTCTCCTCTCGGTTACAGTGGCATTCTTGTACAAGTGAAACAACTGCTTTATTCGTAAACGGTAAAAAGAGACCACTAGCTCTTGATATTCTTTTTATGTCGGTAGGCCAGTTATTTTCAACCTTTTTTGTATCGCGACCCGTTATAGCAACACACTATAACCCAATCAGCCCCATCTAAAAATCGTATAAAGCAGATGTGATGCATCTGTGTACATAAAATATCTACTCGCGATTCCTCCAAAAACGGTTCACGACTCCTCTGGGGTACGCGTCGCCAGGTTGAAAACACTGCTCTAGGCGAACGATTCGAATGTGATTTCGCTTAGGATGTCTGCTTATTTTTGACATTGCTGCGTGACTGCTTGTAGAACATTCGACTTTTGAGAAGACTGTTTGAATCATTCTTTAAACAAGAACTGATACTTCCCAGTTTACCGAGGTTATCAAAAAGTAACAAGACGCTCGTTGTTCGAAGGCATCCCACGTCCATGCTAAAATTTTTGTTTGTGAACACACTTTTCGTCGACCTTGATGGTTGTACATTCATGGTGTAGCGAAAGAAGACGAAACAAAACACCGTGTCTACTTTTACCCCTTACTAAACCTTACACCAAGATGTTGTACTGTCATAGACCTTTCAACTACTAAAATACATGGTTGCAGAAATCACTGCCGTTTATATACCTTTACTTGCTGGTTCTGGTTAAATGTTGCCCAAAAATGATGGAATACCTGTCTGCAATTATAAACGTGCGTGTTTGCCGTCGTGATGCCTCTTTCCTCTTTTCCACAAACTTAAACAATGAATACTGCACACTGTTTTGCACACCTTTTCACGGTGATAGATATTTCATGAAGCTTGAAGCGATGAATGGCCAATCAAGCGTTGTCGCAAATTACGCTAAGACAGTTGGTCAGCTTCCACGGTAAAACGTTACATCTCGAAAAAATTTTTTTTGACTTATTTGCAGCAACTCTCAGGACATCTCTAACGATACTGGCTGTGCCCTGATATTTTGAGCTGTTTCTTCGCATCGCAAGCAAAGGACGTAAAGAGCAACCACAGATCAGTGGTTACAAAAAATGGCTATGAGCTTGAGCTCGAAGGTACACTTCTTAAAAGAAAGACTGCTTAAATTTCATAATTTTCAAAAAACACGATCATAAACAACGATCACAAAAAATCAAAACCAGCCTTGGCCCAATTAACTGCTTGTCCATAATTGGAACAAGGACGAACTAAGCAATTCTGTATTACTTCATTTTTCTGCGAAGCATACATACCCGACTAAAATTCCCCGTTGTGGAAGCTAATGACGACCTGTTGGGAAAGATTCTACTGTCACCCGGCAGCATAAAAAAGGATGTGGATTAGCTGAATAAAAACGTTAGCAAGATGCGAAGTACATAGGACTTAGTGCAGATTACTCAAAATCTTATCTTGGTATTCTTTGCGGAAGGTCTTGACGTTTACAGAAAAATGGCAGCTCAAGTCACTAGAAAATGTATAAATCTATAAACAACGAAGTTTCCCTGCACATGTCAACTATAAAGACTCCATACGATGTCGTTTTCTGTTATTCCACAGACGTTTGTTGCAGATTTGCTGTTACTGATGGTGGGACCCACATACACCCCAAACTCTTGTGCGATATCTGCTTTTCAAGACTAGGAGATAAATTAATTGCACTTGGTTAGTTTGGGAAAAGCTGTTTAAGTGGAGTGTTCGGTTCTTCTCAGCAAAGTTTTTTACACAAGCGAGTCTGAGCCGGGATTTTAATTTGGGTGTGAAACACTAACGCAAGAAGCTGCATCTTTCACCGTTCATTTAAAAGTGCTACAGAATGTTTACTTGAGTTTAGTCTCGTATTCACTTTGGACCTCTCAAAAAATATCAACCGTTGCTTCTAATTTGGTGCAATTTGTTATCCTCGCTCCCCGTGTGGAGGTCTTCGACAAGACCATTTCGGTTATAATAGTTGGATTTCTTGTTGATGATCGACCAATTGAGGCTGAAGAAAACGCACTTGGCCACTGGATCGTTACTACATTAACTAGGGCGCGTAAGCCCACCTGCCTCACGGCCTCTTGGGCTGCAGCAGTCCAAGCTATGCTTGCGCGATCGTGGTGTCAACGAATCCACGGTAAGTTTAGATCAGGAAACAACCAGATGATTTGCAAGTAATCGAACCTGCTTCCCTGTCCTGCGGTATTGCTGCTTTTCCCTACCTTTTGAACGACATGCTGAAAATGGAAAATTAAAACAAGTTTGTACCCCGGAATAACAAACAAAAACCTTGTGTAAAATAAGCGATTCAGTAGCCTCCCTTCATAAACATATAACAAAAACCTTGTGTAAAATAAGCATTTCAGCAGCCTCCCTTCATAAACATATAATAAAAACCTTGTGTAAAATAAGCATTTCAGCAGCCTCCCTTCATAAACATACAATTTTCCATTTTGTATCGGAAAATTTAAAACGGATTTGTACACAGGAATGACAAACGGCACTTTTTATGTGAAAATCGCATTGGAGCAGCTACTCTTGAAAAATGGACTTTTTTTGGCTTTTCATAAGGCTTTCATGTCTTGTGCAATCAGCCCCGGTGGCTTTGCAGATGTTTTCCTGACGGCAGCTGGAGTGGTCAAAAGCCATTACGATGATGATGATAATTTCCTATGGTTCAAATAAAAAACAAAAAGCAAAACGAGAAATTTTGCAGAAAAACACGCGATTAGCTTGCCTGACTCAAAAAATCAGTCACTAAAAAATAAAATGGCTTGTAACGCCCCCTGGGATCCTTTAATCACAAGAGCGATTAAACCACGTCAGTGTGTATCTGGCCAGCTTAACCCTAATGCCATCTTTACGAAGATTGACAGGTCGACGTAAACCTTGATGGCATCAAGACGAGAAAGCAGCTCGGGCAAAGCACCAGTCGCTCAACCTGAAGCATCAAAGAGACACCAAGAAACACAAGCGCATTTTTGTCCCATCAGTCACAGCGCAACGCTCTGAGGAGGTTTCTTCTTTACAGGTCGCCCCGGCTTCACTGCACCTGATCTGGCAGTTTTTGCCGTTCATGGTAAAAACGGCAGGAGCATTTTATGCACTAAAAAAAGCATTTGCAATGTTAATGGTGAAATACACAATATTTGAAGATCTTGGTGTTTTAGCCCAAGTTCTTTTTTAAAGCAACGCAGTAGTTTTCGATGGCTTCAACTTCTACCAAATATTTAGAAATCATCCTCTATTTTTCGAAGATTTCCCATTGTTACATTAACTTGAAAATGTCTTAAACTTAACAGCACGTTAGAAACACACTTGTAGCATACAAAGCTGAAGAATAAAGACTGTGGAAAACGCAGGAAGCAACTAAGAGCCACTTGTTGACTTTAAAAGCTAGCATTCAAACTTGTAACCCACAAGCGGAAAACCCAAGGACTTTTGGTAAATTTATGAAGTTCCGCAACTGTTTTCTAACCGCAAAAATCTGTGTAGTTATGGCTGTACTTGCGCGAGAATACCCTTTTACTTTTACAACTTCAACACCTAAAGGAACGAATTAAAGCAAAATCAATCCCTGCAAATATCATTGCACACCAGGTGAACCTTCTACGCATAGCCGTTGGGATTGGTACGTCACGTGCCATTTGGAAAGTAAGTAATGAAATTGAAAAAATCACGTGAACACTACGCTTAGGCTCTCTATATTGGGTCATGAAAAGTAGCTTATTTGTGAAGAGAACAATCATTATGCCCTACCCTTTAAATAATACCGTTCGAGATTTTAGTTAGAATGGTGAAAAATTTATCATTTTCACTTTATCGCACAAATACTGAAGAAATCAGTTTGCAATAGCAAATCTAATCGTCGCCGAGAGGTGAGTTCTATGTAGTGGCGTGCAGGCTCCTGAAGCGGTCACGCTTCGACTGCAAATGGCTGCGGTTACGTTTCGATTTAGGGATTTCAAAACTTACGGCTCGGCTACAGATTACCGGATGCTTTAAGAATCGCTTTATCAGGGTTTTGGCAAAATTCCAGCCACGTGGTTGAAACGCATGAAGGAGAACGACTTTCCTGGTAGTTCTATCCGAGTAGCTTCAATGCACACAGCAAAATTTCGAGTACCCTTTTAAGCATCTGAACAAAGAAGCCACTTGTCCAAGCATTCACGACGAAGTACAGGAGAACCGAGCTTGCTATTGTTGGAAGTGAACAAGCATTATATGCGTTGTTATTTTTGCCAAAAATGCCTGACCCTAATTGATTCAGAATAAAGTTTGTGAGAATGTTTATGGCATCTTACTGGAGAAACACTTGTCACAGCCATTTTGATTTCATTTCCATCGCTACTGTTCAGGCACTTTCATAAAGTCACAAGTTCCAGACATTCTTTTTAAGACAAGATTCCAGATGGTAAGCGCCTTTCCTACTGCCCAACCCGTAAAAACGAAGCGATCTCCAGCACAAAATTGCAAACAATGATCACTTCTTACAGTAGTGTAGCCAGCCCAAAACTTTGGCAGGGGCCAAAAAAATTGTGGGGCCAAAATGTTCGATTTTAGGGGAATAAAACTATTTCGTTTGGGATACCGCCTCTCAAAGCACAAAATGACCATATGTTCTGAAAATTTGGGGGAGGGCATGACCTCCTAGGCCCCCTTTGGCTACGCCTATGACTTCTTATTTCGTTGTACAAACGCCGGAACGCTGACGATCGTCGAACAACAGGTTTTTCAAGACAGCTGCATGAACAGCAACATGCACAGCCGCGCGAACGTGCGTCAGTGTTCTGTGCACTAATTTGCGTACTGCTGGCACTGCTGCTTGTTGGCTAAAAACATTTTATAGTTAACAGGAATGGCACTATAAGGGAGTACATGCCGTTTTTGCAGAACACGAAACAAATTTATATTCACAGAAATTGCTTACATATTGCTTCATTTGTGGCAATTAGGGCCCGGGGTGGGTGGGCTCCCCCAAATTGCACGCATGAAGAACAATTGATATTTTGATGCCCACTATCATGTGTGGGCTAGACGAGAGTGGGAGTCTTCTGAAGCAGACGCTATTATTTTGATAATTGCGGAGCGCGGAAGTCAATGACCTTTTTTTGCTCTTCACTTTGGGATCCCAAAACTATTTCTTGGGCCCACACATTTTTCTCGAGCACGACGCCCCTGGGCCACGAAAAAGTGTACAGGTCGACTGTGACAATTTGTACACGATCAATACCAAGCGAGAACGATCACTTGAAGTATTGTGCTAGTTTATTACGACTTGACATCTTAGTCTTAGTCTTAAATCATCTTCAGGAATATACCATGAAGGAATGAAGTGGTGACATAGGAAAGTATTTTTTTTTAACTTTTTTTTGTGTTTATTATTCATTACACCGGTATGCATTTTTAATATGATTTGTAAAACACGTAACCGATACGTTGACTTAATACGCATAGATCCTGTATAGTGTAACTCCTGTTAAGCACAAAAATCTGCATGAAGTTTCCCTAATTCATCCAAAAAGAATGGAGTTACCGTGCTCTTTCTTAGATTGATTCGCTAAACTGATACAATGGTAAAGTTTCCAACGTGATCTTACTTTATACATGAGGTTAATGATGCTAAGTCGTTTTCATTCCTTTGGCAAAACTCCGGGCTAGATTTGGGACACCGTGAATGCGGCTGGGGATCGTACGTGCCGAATTACGCGATGACGAGTCTGCTACGTCACACACTCCTGGAGTGTGACAATGTCAGGTTCTTCCCTGAGCTTACAAAAGCATATTTTGTTGTGCACGTTTGCCTGGACCAAGAGACAAAATGCTGTTCTACATCCACTTCTTTCCATTGGATATTGCACAGGAAGGCCGGAATGACACGGATCGCTGCAGATTATTCGCAGAGCAGTGTTTTCAAAAAATCCAAACCCGATTACGACAAGGTATAGAAACCTAGCGATTGCTGGTTTTGCAAAGGTGATGTTTTGTTTTATGGGAGGTAATGCGTGAGCCAAACCTTTTTTCAAAAAACGACCAGCGGACGTTTTTCGCAGATACGGTGAAATCAGGCTTACGTTTAGCGATAGAGGAACGCTAATGTTTCGAAAAAAATCTCGAAGTCCAGTATTAAGCTTTTGCACACCTATCAGCTCGGTGCCGTCACTTCCAAACATTTGGCACCACAATGATAAGTACGCATCGACTTACAGACTTAGCGGTATGCTGACTGTCGTGTGTATACTTTTTTACGAATTACTGGCTCTTTGCAATTCCTTCGATTGCTCTATGCCACTGTTCGATGTTAATTTCTTCTTCGTAAATCCGTCGTAATTACAATATGAATGCAGACCGCAGCACTGCACGAGAAGAGAGCTTTCTGCGACAGACACGAAAATCACTTGCGGATATGTTATGGCGCTTACGTCAATACTCTCATACAATCAATGCTTGGCAATTACGCGATTACAGAAAATGATTTTGTTGCCGGTCGCTCGTTGTTTTTTCAAATGCGTGTTTTATCGAAACAATACTTAATCAGGAAAACCGCTATGACCGCGCGAGACACTTAGCGGCAGCTATTACTACGAATTGAACCACAGTAATCATCCTTCAATTGCCGGTTGAGCGTGCTAGGAAGAACTTAAGTCAGTGCCACTGACTCCCGCTCAAATTTTCATTTTTCTGTAAAAAACGTTGCCTGTGCTGGGTGGGCCACACCAACAGGACAAGATAAATGCTGAGGAAACGTATGCCTAGCGGAAGTCGCTCACCTCAAAAAAGTTTGCGACGGTTGGCTTCACTTTATGATTTTTACTACGAAGTGTTCAAAACAACTTCCAGTCCCAAATAAATTCCATCATTCGACCCGCTGAGGAGCACTCAGTGACTCCCTGGTTTTCCACTCGGAAAGAGAGGCTGCACACGATTATACTACCTTTGCACCAGCATATAGGTACTGCGTGGAATGCAGCAGCAGTTAACGTGCGTTAATTGTTTTAAAATCTAATACGACCAACGCAAGACGTGTTTGCACAGCTTGGCTTAACGAGGATAAGAAACGTCCTGAAGAGTTTTATTGGATGTTCAACACACTGCGTTGTTTGCGGTTTACTGTCATGAAACAATCAAACAAAGTTTGTTTGAGGTTATCCTTCAAATTATAAGTATTTCAATTACCAAAAAGCCTACTGCGTGGACAGAGGTTGCTGGGAATATTTGCGTTTGGGTTTGTTTAGTGATAAGGTCAACAGTAAGTACTAAATGCGTCACATGGTGGGTGCTGGACAATAGATCCAAACTCGAACTAGTATGTTAGTTTCAGGTTTGGGTCTAGCAAAAAAAAATTTCGGCTCTAATTTTGATCAGAAGTTGAAGAATTAATTTTGTCATGCATAAAAAGTTGCTTTGCCACCTTAATTTATCGCATTTTCGAACCTGCAGAAAAACCACCCGGTAAGAGATAACTTATTAAATCGTGGAGGCAAAACCTCGTACAAATCAAAAACGTTTTTTTAGTTGGTTTTATTACAGACCTATCTCCAATTATCTGAAAGGAGAATGAACTTTACTACATGAGAAAAAATTATTAACACGGATGTCGTCAAAATTACGTGCAACATCTGGCGCTTGTGAATTGTTATCACTAAATTCACTAATAAAAGCTTGTCGAGCATATTCATTCCAAACTTCATCTTCTAAAGAAATTTAAAATTGGCTGAAAATCCAACGATGCGAAAAACGTTAAGAGAGGAAGTACTTTCAAAATTGAATGTTATACAGTAGAGAGCTGCATTTACACTAACTGCTGTTTTGAAAATCGTGCTTGTCCACTACGTTCTGGCTTGACTTATTTCAAACAAAGTCATTAACGCATTGACAGCAAACTTCAGATCAAGTCGAACTGACAAAAAAGCCATGAAGCATGAATCAAGCCACGAATTTTTGCCTCGTCACGAGTCACAGCTTACAGTCTGTGCCCATTACGATTATTCTTTTGAGTCCCAGCGCGAAATTCAGACAGTGACATCGATTCATCAATATATGTCAATTTCTTTACGTGTGGATATGATGAGTTTCGGGAAATATTGTGAAACAGTTATTTTGCTTTAACTTCAGAAAAAAGCACACAGATCTCCGATTTTGGCAAGTAATAGACCTATAATAGAACATTGGTATAAACACCGTCGATAATTACTTTCTAACGCAATAATTGGCAGCAGCCATGACATACCAGCACAACCAACACAAGCTCAGCTGACTTCAATAACTATTATTGTCCGCATAGAATCGTGAGCACTTTTAAATATTTCATTGTACGAGAAAGGAGCGGTCCTCGATGCAAAGTTTTGCATTCACCTTTTTTGTGTGATTGATGGCTTTCCAACACTTAACTAAAACGTTTCAGAACCAGCAAATTTTCTCGAATACTTTTCTTGCGGAGATGCTGAAGCTTTGCAAAAAGTCGATCAATCATACTGTTTCCATCCGTAAATAACCTCAAAGCAGAGCTTCCCAACCAATAGGCCGCCATATTCTCTCAGGAGGGTCGCGAGCTATTTCAAAATGCTACAATTTCTGAAACATTTCTTGAAAATTAACCGATTTGCTGTTGATTAGATCCGGAAATGGGAACCAGAAATTCGCCCACTGCTGCGTTGCAATTATGCGTTGTGTCGCGTAAACAATGAAGGTGCGGTCACGCAAACTGTTGTTTTTACAATTTTGTGACTGATCCTTGTGCATATGTCTAGATCATTGGTGCCATGCCTAGTTATTTTTCACTAGATCTAGCAATTTTTAGGCTCATCTAGTAATCTAGTGATTTTTCATTGCAATCTAGTGATTTTTTCATAGTGTGTACAGAACCGTCGCCAGAAAGTTTTCAATAGGGGGGCTTTGCGTTTTTGCGGAGGGGGCTTTGAGTTCGTGCTTGGGAGCTGGACGCTCGAAAAATTGACAAACCTCAACTGATTTACAGTGTTTCATGTTTAAATTTGGGGGGGCTTGGAGCTTTGTTTGGGGGGCTACGGCCCCAAAAAATCCCCCGTGGCGACAGGACTGAGTATGTGTTTGAAGAAAATCGGTTGTCTTTTCTCTCACTTTCAACTTTTCAGCCCGTTTTAATGATTTTCATCCTTTTTTAATCCGTAAATAATTGATTATTATGTGAATTATTATTGCTTGATGATTTGCACCACCATTACGGATAAGTGTTTCTAATTTGAGTTTCTCATTGTTTGCACCTCCGTGCTGTTTAGTGTTAATTGCTGTAATAGTGGCTATGACATTATTTTCATTTCTTAGCAGGAACACTGCAGTTGAAAGAATTATTGCCTGTTAGGTTGATTGCTCTAAATACTCGCGGGTGGTGTCATTTTCAGCTCTTGAGAAAAGGCTGAGGATTATTGTTAGTATAAAATTTTCCAGGCTTCAACATGATCTATTTTAACAAACTTGCAAATGATGTAAAGGTTTTTCGGCAATAAAGTAAATAAATACAATATTTCACAAGCAAAACTGCGAATTTCGACGCAAAAATTTTTTAAGTCTAGTGATTTTTTTCTGATCTAGTGAATTTTTTGTGAATCCAGTGATCTTTGCCGAGAAGCCTGTGGCGGCAGCACTGGTCTAGATTCTAGAATTTCACTCTTACAACTGACGCTCTGAAAGCTACGCTGCGTGTTAGCTTGTCTCTTATCAAGCCTCCATTTGATACCGTCATATCTCATAAGCAAGTTCAAGTTTCCCATTAACAGTATATTGTATGTGTTGTTGACATTTTGTTTCTTTCTCTAATCTTAAGTTTTTTGGTTGTTGTTTTACCGCAACATCTAATAGTGGGACCCACAAAAATTGTCGATGGTCAGTAAAAGTGGGTCGCAAGCTGTGAAAGGTTGGGAAGCACTGTTTTAGAAAAGCTACCGCTTATTCAAATGAGTTGCTGCCGTTACCTATTTTAAATGCTATTCAAAAAAGCACGAAAAAATCTCCAAATGTTATCAGCAGAAAAAGGCCGAATCGTGGTAGTCAAACCAAGGGAAAATCTATAAATGCCTAAGCACACTTTGGACGTCTTTGTTCTCACGGTTCTGAAGTGTTACTTTCAGCGATTTTCGCATTTTGTTCTCACCGCTTTGGACCGAGCGTGAGATGGAGTCCTACGCAGTTGCTGAAAAAGATGTTTAGAACACACCTGTCGATAGGCTAACACATAAACCATCAGCCGAACTTGACCGATAGTAACCGTCTTCAGCCGAACTTGACCAAAAACAGCTGTGACAGCGCCTTAAGTGTTCACTGACTCCCAACAGACAGGGCTACTACGATTCAAACAACGCATATCCTGTTTCGCGAACTTCCAACTAACTCCAGAGAAGCGTTTGTGAGGACGCAGATCGAACCACTTTCCTTTAGTGAGATCATTCGGCGAATGCATGAAGTTCTGGAGTAGTTTTAGAGCCAACCGCTCGTAATTACCCGCAAAGGAAGTCGCTCCTTTCCAACCCCAACATCACACAAGCAAGCGTCGGNACAGAAACGTGGTGTAAGGCGACGCTGCCTTAACGCGGAGGTCATGTGCGACTCGCTTGAAAGCTAATCCGCATCAGGGCAGATGATGAATTGCTGCGGCAGACTCTTTCCCGCTTCAAGGGAAATTAACCTTGACGGCAACACTAGGGTTTTAGGAACGTGGGAAGATCTTCTTTAATTGATCTAACATTGTTTACGCGTCTTGCTCTGCGCCATCCCCTCAGACAGGGGCGATGCGAGCAAGGATACCCGCCGCTTAACTTTGGAGCAATCGTACAAGATTATCGTTACCGAGCTCCTTGAGTATCCGCGTCTTACGTTGGCAGGTGACAGCGTACAGAAGTTGATCAAGGCAGTCTCACCAACTGGCTCATCGCTACAGTCAAAACAAGCAGCTCTTTCACCAGCGAAGAACGTTCGCCCCGCGCACTGGCATTTAGCCATTGCATGTCTTCAAGAAATACATGCAAAAGTTCGTATTGAGCAGCTCAGCTTGCTAAAAGAAAACAAAAAAGCAAAACCCTTGCCCACAAAGCAGCGAAGTTTCTAACAAAGCCCATTTTGTACCTGAAGTGCACGAAATGATTTTCCACTACATCAAAAGACCTCGATGTAACGGTATGGGAAGAATATCGGTTTCCACATGAGTGGAGACCTGGTCATCTCCAGATTTCTTTGGGCCAAAGAGAAATTAACCAAGCGCAAATAAAAAACTCGCGATCTTCCCATTTGCCAGCCCACGAACATAAGATCAGTGCCGAAATGTGCATCTGCGAAGATGTTTAACGGAGTGAAATGTTCAACTGATATCTGAATGTTTGGTAAAACACGACGGGGAAAAGAAATATTTTTGTAAATCTTGAAATATCAAAAGTTGGTCTAATGGTAGGCAGATCAAACAACCTGCAATGGCGCCAGCATACGGCGCAGCGTTAACGGCAAAACTATCGATACAACTTGAGCAAAATTGGAGTTTAGAACTTTTTTTGCCATAAAACTATTATCCATATGCTGTGCGTCGAGTGCTTTTGCGTATAGCATATGCAAAGGTAAAATACAATCATTGCATCTAAGTATACAAGCTAGCAAATACTTGGTAAAAAGGCCAATGCTTCGGAGCTTTCTGTGGGACAGCTGAGTTTACACATTACAGCTTTAAGTCCAAACTCCCATCGTACTTACGTACTAACGCTTCATCTGAATGTCTTCACCATTTAATTACCTCAGCTACAGTAACACTAGAGTAACATCTGATCAAGTTACTTCACTTACAGGTTCTGCCACACCAGCAGCTAAACCTTTCGAGGTAATGTTGAGGGTGAGATTGTCAGAGGACTTTGTGTGAGAATCAAGCAAAAATACGTTTGCAAAATTAAATTTCTATTTTGCATTACGGCATCAAGCAGGCTGAGGGTGGACACAGGTTTTGTTAACGAAGATGATGTCGTTGGTTTGAATTTTACGCCAACCTTTGCTAATTGTAATCTATAAGAACCGAAACGTTTGAGGTATAAAATCTTTATTCCACAGTCAACCGCGGCAAATGTTGCTTGCACATTTCTGGGACCTTCAGTTACACCTTCCAACCTTCCGAAAAAACATGCAAATCTAGATCATATCATCACGCTAAGATACTACGGTTACAAGTCGCGACGAAAGTCGTAAAAGTTTTGCAAAGAACATACTTCATCAAGATGCTTTCAAGTAAAGTAAGAACAACTATTTGCTTCAGCACCTAAGGCTATCTACTTGGTAATGCGTTTTTCTGCGTTTTCGCTTGTAGTCACGCGCCTATCCTATTTAGTTTATAAAGTTTTGATGGAATAACTGTGGATCAGGGCGGTTGGCCGAGTAATTATAGCTCCTTTTCTAACGGCAGAACTAATCTGAGAAAAAGAAGGAGCTGTAGTTGCCTTATGTCACAAATGTTGTGCAACGCTCTACTTTGCGTGAGATGCAGTCTGAAATAAGTCGGAAAAAATGTCTACAGATTGTTGTAGATTTAACAAAATTCATAGTACACAATATAATATATGCATGATAAGCAGATACAACCTTTTCATAACAAATTTTAAGCACTTTAAGAATTTTAATAGATGACAAGTATTAGCTTTTCTTGGAAAAAGATAGGCAAACAATGCCATTTCTTAGGAGCTAGCCAAGCATCGACATTGTCTAGAACTGGCATGGATCTTCTATTGGAGTATTGGTACGGCTGAAAATCTTATAAGTGTATCAGCATTGGCAGCAAGCATACATCATCCGATGACTAATTTTGAATCTACGAGCTAAAATGATGGCAAAACGAGGGCTGATCCGAACCAATCACTGGTAAAAACGTTTACTCGCATCTCAACTGTGATTGGTCGTGGATTTTGAAAAATTCATTGCAGGAGGTTTCATGTTTCCGGTGGGGGGAAATAAAACGAAAAGTAGCGCCGGAAAAACCACGCTTGACAAAACATCAAAGGCATCAAAGCTTCTAAAATGGCTCTTAATATTTTATAACATTGAGTGCCAAATGTTTTGGCGAGAAACCTCAAAATGTTTCGGAAAATTCCAACGGGTTGCCAGAATACAATTTTGAAATAAGGTTACTTATTTCTGACTAAAAAACTTGGAACTTTTCTATGGACTATGAATGCACAGCAAAGTTTCGCAGTTGAATCAGCCATTGTAAATATGCTGATTTTTCTTTGTCAAGTTTGTAAACTCAACTCTTTTTTCCAAGAGCTTCTTTTGGTAGTCAAAACGCTGCAAACCGATGCATTGCACTCCACATGTTGCGTTAAAAATCGCATCCTTTCTTTGGGGTTTGCCATGCAATGTTCCTGTGGGCTTTTTTCAGAAGTCTTAAACAAGCTTACTGAAAATTAATGAGGTACAGGACAGTATTTTTCTTGTGCTGCTCTCAGACCTTCATTCTCCCATAGCATCAATGTTTATTCAGTTCAGACTCGATCGCCGTCATGAGTGTTTCAAAATGGTTTGGTCAACTCAACATCTTAACGTCGCGGACGACCGCGCCAAGGCCTTCCAGGTAAGGCCTCACGCGCGGCCGTCTGCGCATGCGCGTTACTGCGCAGTCCGAAGTTTGCGTGGCGCAAAGTTCAATTTACGCATCCGTCAAAACGTCGTACACGCCTCTTGCTTCGTGTGGTCACGACCATACACACAGTGACAAACGCCTCGGCGGCACTACAAAGTGGTGCGGACAACTGTCGGCGGGGTTAGGTGGGCCAGCAGCAAGTCATGAAAGGCAGACGTCATAGTCGCGGCGGTGACGGGACGAAGAGAATAATTGCGTGGCGATTGGCAAAAAGGAACCACAACGCTCAGACGGGTTGCGTTAGAAGTTATGGCAAACATTCTACGCAGTCGTAATGTCCACTTTTGCGTGGTGGATTTTGCTGTGTGGGCAGGGCCACTGCAGTTGCTGAGCACTCAGGACACCAAGCAATGCGCGAAAGGGGCGGTCCCCCCAGCAAAACGTCTCGGCTCCGAAAATGAGCGCGTGTGAAAGCAATTCTCCATTTATTTATGAGGCGAAAGCACATTTTCCGCCTGTTGTCCACGAAAGGCTGTTAAACATTATTTTTATTGTGCGTGTGTGCGTGAACTACACGCGGTTCTGGTATCATTTGAAAGTGGTCGCAATCGTTTGCCTCTGGAGGTGAAAGCCGCTTGGCTTGGGGTCTACAATTTAGCAAACAACGCAGAAAAAATTGATGGCTTAGTTTAGTAAACACCATGAAGGAACTTTTGCCCCGTGACAACTCTCTCTTTGAAAAAAACACTTGAACGACCCTGGTGGTTGTCAAGCAAAAGAGAACGAACAGTGTTAGGAAGTTATATCGATTCAGCATCTGCTTGGCCAAAACGAGATTCTGCACAAGAAGACCAGTCATTTTACTACGCTGGTAGCGAAGTCTTTCGCTCGCTTCCCAGCCAATTGTTGTGCGTCTCAAGACCGGCTAAACAAATGGTGGCATTAACTTCGCATAGTAAACCGTAACACCTCAAACTGCGTTGTTTATTTTACTGTGCCTATAACTGTTTGGCCCAACCTTCGTTTACCTACGAGTAGCAAGCCTTCGTGGACAGTGAAAACACGTTTAACAAGCACAGATTCAGTTCGCAACTTCCAAAAGTATTCTTGCCAGCAGAGCACAATTTTAGATCAGTAAGCATTCATAAGCGTTCATGTTTAGTTAAAAGTCAACGAGGTGGAGCGAATAAAGACGTTTTCCTGCGAAAGCGGATGGTACAGACAGTGACCCGTGGCTGCTGGAACTCAAGTGTCGGCAGCAATTACCCCAGACAGCGGGGAAGGCCTCGGTGTGCTAATTCGCAAAGTGAAACTTGCCAATAGGCACGATGTCCAAGGAAACCGGCTGTGAGCGCGCAACTAATGCGAACAAGTGGGAAGTGTCTACCCACTTATTATAATCGCAATAAATAAGCTCGGGTAACAGTAAGTGGACTGTCTCTCCGTGACGGCCTGGAAGTTATATATCTCAACCAGCATTGCTAGTGCGATTTTACGCTCCTCAGCGTATGTTTTGACTAAGTTCACTTTTTGCTCAAGCTCAATTTGCCAACAGCAATGACTAACAAAATAATCATGAACACACATTACCTGTCCCCACCGAAGCGTTTCAAATCTCCTGACTCCTGATGAGTGTACTTTATTTTTTGTCTGTGACTAGTGTTCATAGACAAAACCTTTCGAATCAATACCACACAGCGCTCTGGTTTTGCTCATGCATTTACAGCTCACCCAAAGCAACGCCGACACAGAAATCATTTGTATTGTAACCAAGCTGGGCGTCGGGAGGGGGAGCAGGGGTGGATTTTAAAATTTGACATTTTTCTATTACAGTTTTTATCAAAAAAAGGTCGTTTTCTTAGTTTCGAGGTTGAAAAATGAAAATTCACCATTTTTGGCACCCCCTGGAAAAATATTTATGGCTACCTCGGGAAAAAGCCACTACTGGTTCCCCGCTGGAAAAAATCTTTCCGACGCCCATGATTGCAACTTATTTCACTAAGACCTGATGATGCCTACTTCGTAGGCGAAATATATACTCTGTAACATCCTAGTGTTTGATTCTTTGCTGGGAAAGGATTTCTTTCGATAAACAGTAATTGATTAGCACAAACAGATTTTTTAACAAAAACACATGCGCCGCCGCATAAGGTACTGGTTTACGTTTACGCTTTCTGCGGTTACACACCCGAAGGGCATTTACTTGAATAACATGTTGTACAACAGAACATGACCTTGGCCGAAATGTGTTTTGCTGCTAACAACATTCAATATTCGCCTGGCTTTCATTATCTGAAAAAGCTTAATTGCAACGATAAAAAACAAGCGGTGTAATTTTTAGACTGCAAACAAATTGTAAATACTTTGCATCCACCTGTTAATGTCAGTGTTTTGGCGTTGTAATTTCGTGTTAATAACCCGACTCCCACTTCCTGAATGCTTCAGTACGACATTTATAGGCCAAGAGGAAACAAAGCAGGCTTTCGTAAAAAACCTGCTGTCCAAGCTTTCCTGACAAAGCCAAAAAACACTAGCTTGCGGCAGAGATTTTCGTACACACGCACGCAGGTGATTGTGTGCCACCCACTATGACTATATACACATAGACTACCACTCTTTNCCTGTGCTGTTGAAAATATTCTGCGTGATCCCGAAAATTTCGCTTTTTTTACAACCAATTTTAATAGGCTAATCGACGACTTTTGACTCACCTTTTTGCTTTGAAACACTAGTTTTCAAATTTGCAGCTTTAAACAGTAACGCATCGACTACGTAGTGACTGAAATCACAGATATTTGGTTCTCGGAAGATAGGAAGAAATGCTATAAAAGTCACTCGTTTTGACAAGAGAAAATACTTAGATTGAGATTCCAAGTAAAATGAAAAATGACTACTGCAAAAATTTACAATTTTAAGGACCAAAAAGACGGACAACTTTGGTGAAAACACTGCTTTGCAAAGCACAACAAGATGCTTACCCACACTGAAATGTGAAAAATGACTTTCTGACACAATACATCACAACCTGGTCAAAAATCCATAGTGCTCTATAAAAACTGGCAAACGAGTGTTGTGGAATGTCGCTACAGGTAAAAAACGCATTACCGAATTGTTGGAAAACTGCAATCTTTCCATTTCTTTGTAAACCGTTGTTAATACAACCAGTGGCAGTTTTGTCGAATTTTGAACAGGTCAGTAGTTTATGTGCTGCAACCCTAGGACCATACCCGGTATTTGGGTTTGGGTAAAATTGACGATGTTTATTAAACCACAGGCTGACCGCGCAACTTCTGCGTTGGCAACGACATCTTGCAGTTTGATTAGCTTATCCGAAACTTAGTCATTATGCGACTAAACGAACAGCGAAAACCCTCAAGCAGTACACAGTCACCTAACCGCTTGCCGGCCTAGAACGCCTCCGATTCGATCCTGAACAAACAGAGCCACGCGTGGATCTTTTGAAAAACGATTTCCTTACAATAGCGAGCTAATACTACCGGACTGTCGACAGCTGCCGACACTTGCTTGGCGAGTGCTAAACCTGCAATAGCCACCTTGCCTTTCATCGGCAGATTTAGCTACATACTATTAAATTATAACCGAGGCACCGCCGTATTATTGAGAAATACTTCGAGTCAACTTTAAATTAGAGGTAGATTTCAGGGTTTATGAATTTTAGTGTCGCAGCCAGCGCTGTAAGACGAAAAGTAAACAAAACAGCTGGTGATTACTAGCTATGGAAGATTTGGATATATGCCGCGGATATCCTACGTGCGTTGGGTGAAGATGAACTTCCGTAGGTGCTAATGATCAATGTCCGCCACAGAAAACGTTTAGGTTTTCCCTGTTATTTTTTTTCAATAGGAGAGCAGACTCCTTGCCATGCAAGTTGCAGAGCACGTGTACAATGTGCACGTTTCCACAAAGCTGTGGAATTTCTTTTACAAGTTTCTCTTCCTTGCTTTCCCGACCTGTCACATCATACGCTCTTCGTTTATCTCTCGGAACATGTTACGGTACATTCCTGGATATGACATTCAGTCATGATTGTCCACCTTCAGGGGTTGTAATTTTTAGACTACCGTTGAGAAAAGTGGCACGTCCTTGAAATTTGCCGTTCTGTCTATGTTTTTCATATAATTCATTTCGAATCGAAATCCAAAGCATCGCCAGTGGTTACTTTAGATTTTTACACTCAACCACCAACGGTTGTTCAAGCAGCATAGTCGTCCGAAAGATTTTTTCCAGGGTGGTACCAATAGTGAATTTTTTCAGGGGATGCCAAAAAATTCACGACTTAAACTCCGCAACCGCAGCTGCTCTATCTGCCCTGATTGCTTTTTTGCCCTTAAAAACACATTTTGGTTCTGCAAATTCATAAATACCGCCTTTATTCACCAGACTGACAAATTCTGTGACGGTAGGGGATAACCCATAGCCAATCCAGACAGCGGAGAAAGGATGACGTTCGATGTACGTTCAGAAACTCCTGTCTGAACTCTGACGCTGATTTCCTTTAACTGTTCATTTTGCGTTTGTTTAACCAGGAGGCAATTCTCGTTGACACACTTTTATGCAACCAAAATTGTTTTTGATGCGTGAATATCAGTTTCGCAAAGTTTGTGAGCTATTCGAAAGATTTTAGCGGTTTGTAGTGGTTCCATTAAAGGTGTGACAGTTCACCGTAATCATTTTACAACTGGTGAATGCTGATGCAACAGGTAAAGTCATAATGCAAATTAAACTCTTACCTGAGCACAACTTAGGCAACGCTGCCGAAGAGATCATTTGCAGCAGCAATATAAGTAGTCTCCACGTATTTTTTTTCTGTGTAGTTAAGCGTCTTCTTTTGAATGAAAATTCTCTTTGGAGACAATAGAATAAACAGGGCACTTGCTGCGATAGCCCCAAACCAAATGTCCCACAGCCACGAGGTTTGCAGTGTGTTTCACTTGCCTCTCCATTCGCACGCTGTTGATGCTTTGCGTGGTCAGTGCAACGATACGAGTTGTTTGCGCTGGAACTGGAACGTGGACAGGTGTGTTCGCAATAGGCGAATACTTCCACGCGAGTTTTCATAGCAGAGTTGCTGTCTAATCGCCAACTGACAAGGAAATGCAGGTTTTGAAACATGAGCACACGCAACACTTTCACGCAGCGTCTACATTGTACAGTGATAAGCAGAATTGTCGGCAGCACGCCGTTAAATATTTCCTGCCCTGAAACAAGACAAACACTAAATTTAGCATTTGACCTGAAGAACAAGCAAACGAACAGAAAAGGACGATAGAGCAAATAATATTGAATTTCATTTTAAGGTGAAAGGGTTACCGAAAATATATTCTGCCTGCNCAANTGGGAAACCTCTAGAACATTTTCATCTATGCGCGAAAGTTCAAAAAGACTGAAACTGTTTGAATGAAAGGAAACTGTATCCTTCAATGATACCATCACCTGTACGTGAAATTTACGTTTGTTCAAGCGTTGACCTAAATTATGTTTGCCCAGCAATTTCGCTTCCATCTGTCAAAAACACCTCGGATTCATGAATTGTTTCATTTTCTCACGCCGTAGGCGGCCATCCGCTTTAAGCGTTTCAGTTATGTTAAGCGTTTTTTTTTTCAGTTAAGCGTTTCAGTTTCAGTTACACTTCACAGTTGATTTTAAAATGCAAAAAAAACTAATCGGCAGCACAGACTGACCAGTGGCACAAGGTCTTGGCTGAGCGGAAAGCGGCGTCTTTCACCTTGTGATTCGGAAGCTATAGTTGATTTGCGAATGCTCTTCACTTCTGGGGGTAACATGCTAAAGCTTGCTAATGCTGAGCATACCGAGAATTCAAACAAGAATTTCATTTATACCAAATAGCAGTTTTTGCCTCTAGAACAGGGGATTAAACGCGCCTAACTGAGGTCCAAATTGGCATTGTAGTAGTTGCCCTCAAATGGCCGGTTACAGTTGCAACTGTTAAAACGGTTTAAATGTGTAAAAGGTATAGGTTACACACAACCAAAAATTGTGAGCAGCTAGGAACATGTGTGGCAGATGTTGAATTCTATAAAACAAATGGATGCACACGTGGGGCGTAACGAGGAGGGCAAGGGGGTACAATTCCCCGGGCGCTGAATCACTATGGGACGCCGAATCACTGCGGGGGGCGCCAAAAAGTCCCAACAATGTCGAAAGTACTTTGTTCAATACAACATACATTTGCTTCCNAAAGACCTCAGGTTGGAACATGGGGGCGTCAAACTTGCTTCTTGCCCCGGGCGCCATCTGACCTCGTTACACCCCTGAGCACACAGCTTTGCAGGAGGTATAACATAACCGAAATTAATCGTGGAAAGGGTAGTTTATAGCTNGCGCACACTAAATGTGGGTAGACTTACTTCAATACTCTTTTGCGGGTCATATGAAATGATGTGGCAGTCATATTTAACCAGCGGGACTTGAATTTGAGACAGGTGCTCTGGAATTTTGGAAATACTATATTTTCACTTTTGCAAGAATTTGCCCCGTGTGTTTGTTTAATTCCAGCACTACCTGGCCTGCATTTGGATCGGTAATACCACCGTTTCATCAGTGTCGTTAAACCTGTGACCCGATTACGACCGTGAATGAGGCCGTATGGACCAGGACTGTGGAGCTGGAGTCCAAATTTTGGATGCCTGGATCCCAAACCATTTTATCTATTTCGCTACTGTTTAACTGAAAGAAGTCCGTAATGTTAACACATTCAGTGCGTTCGGACGTTTTGAATGCGTTATACATTTGCCGTACGCAGCGGTCAACGCGACGTATTAAAACGTGATTGAAGCTAGTCTTGAAACAGGGCTGTGGGATCGAAGTCCGATGCCTGAGCCCAAACACTTTTGGATGATTGAAGTAGGAGCTGGAGCTAAGTTTGGCCAGGCAGAGCTGGGATAGTTTTGAAAAACTTTACATGTCTAGAATCGACGCCAAACCCGGAGCTTGAAATTTGGCTTTTCTATGAGATTTGTCTATGATATTCGAACATGCAAGTCACCAAAGTTGAGAGCTATGAAATCCTGACACGTTTTAATTATCATTTTTGAAGACTGACCAAAGTGCTGTTGAGCCTTACGGTATGAAAAATAAAAACAAATTCAACTGTTTAGTTTTTTGGAAAACTTAAAACACAAAATAATCATCGAAATATTGATTCTGATAATTACGTGAAACGTTTAGTACTACAATAAACAAATTCTGTTAAAACCTAAAACAGACTAATGCAACACCTTTCGGCCCATGTCTTCAGATAATATTTTTTTCTAAAGTATACTCATCTTTGTCTCTATTCTTTACGCTAATTCGCACCACATTTCTGCAAATTCTAAAAAGCACTCTTGGAGTGGGAGAGCATTTCTAACCCAAAAAACAAACTGTCGCTCCAAGTGAAATCTTTCTAACAAGGGCTAACGGAAGTCAAACAGTTCATGACGCTGTTCTTGATGCATCAGACTTGCTGGTCGACACAAATATCATACATTTCCTGCGCTTTCTTAGATTTTTCAGTTATTCAGAGGTCCTCCCTGTTATCCACCATTGCTTTATCTAATGCTTTACACATCATCTACGCGAAGATAAGGAAAAGTCTTGTTCGTCTTGTTTTGCTGTGACAGACAAAGATCTTGTCAGCTCCGAACGTCGATGACGCGTTCCACATTTGCGCAAACATTCAATTCTTTTTTTACTCTAGTCTAGAATACCTGCTGCTCTTTCTAACTTTGCTTTGTCAGTTGTTTTTACTTACTTTCTTTAGTGGAAAAGTGGATCCTCTCACCTTGTCACGAGCGAGACAAAATAAATGCGACTGGGAAAGTCAGCCAACACGAGTGTCAATGTCTGAGCCCTGTTGGGTGACCGTAAATTTAACTTCGGTTAAGCGCGGCGAGGGTCTCACTGGCGCGAACAGAACTTTAAGGCGCCTGAGAAAAACATATTTTTCAGCCATGGATCAGTAAGTGTTTACGCTGGCAAGGAATTATCTCATTGAAAAGGTAAGGTTCGTCGCCGTCGAAGATTAATCGAAGTGACAAACTACTGGCGTTGCGTCGACGTGCGGTTCTGCACTTAAGCGCAAGACGCTCATCACTAGCCGGTGCTTGACTTTGTGTACATCCTCGACATAATATCCATCGTCTCGTGGTGTTAGAACACTCCGAAGAAACAAAACGGGTACTTCGTTCGGCCATAAACTCCGTTGCTTTTTGGAAGTCCTGGCCGCATACCGCATGCATGAGAACAAAGTACCCGTCTGATCAGCTCACTTGAAGTGTCGGGGTAGCGAAGATGGTTTGCAGAAAAAAAACGATACGAAGCCATTTTTTTAACGCTCCTCATACAATGTGCGCCAGGTCGACGGCACAACCTGAAACGGCCCAACAATTTAGGACAGAGATACTTTGTTTCGTTTGTATTTTGGTAACCATTGCACTCAACTGGTCCAGAATCGCATGAAGTACCGCGGAAACACTTGTAAAGACATTCATAATCTTCCTTTAAAGCTCACAATACCAGCAGAGGAAAAACATCAGTCTCTCCACTTCAGCGTTTCATCACGTTGCATGTCGACGTGTCGACTGGTGAATACAAGAGGCAATTGCCCGTTTGATTGGGTAAATTCAAACGTTGTTCCAACAATTCAAGAATATGAAGAAAACCAAACAAATAAACGATTTCAGAGCAGACGAGGCCTGGGTATTAGGGGTTGAAGCCGCACGTGCCTTACGATGTGGTTGCGTAAACTAAATGAAACGAGTGCCCTAAATCGAAAACTGCCGAAAGCTGATGTTGAAAGCTTAAGTGCAGTGTCGTCTGGAATGCCTCAAACTCTGCTCCTTGAAGATTTGTATACATGCACAAAAGTGTGATATCGACCTTGCGAAATGCGCAGTTACCTTCTGTCTCCACAAGGGGAGTATGGCAGCTACTGATATTTCGAGCTGTACAAACTACTTGCAGCGCTGCCCAAGAAGATGAGGACGTTTCGGAACAGTGACTTCTCGTTTTTTTGCCAGGTGTATCGATCAATATATCTATCGCAAGCGAGTACAGATTAAACCATAACTCTGAGCGTTGGCTCCGAAGGGTCAGAAAAAGACAAAGGTCTGTTATTTGGTAAACCCTATTATTAGCGAATATACTGGTATTGACTGAACCACCTCAAGGTCCACGAGGTAGCCAGTTCAATAGCAGTGCTTTTAAAAATCAAATTCACGATTTGTACAAAACTGCGAAAGGCTTAACGATGCTTGCATTTACTGTGGCACCGTCTCTCTTTACACGGTTTTTAAGACAAAATCGTTAATAAACTGATAATGCAATCACTTTTTTGAAAAGATACAGACGTTCTATTCAATGTCACAGCATTGATTTAATCATGAGACTACGTGGGTGCAGTAGACACTTTTTGCAATGAAGGCAAAAACGCTGAAAGCTGTGAGATTTTATTTCTTCTGATACGCTATTCCACAATTTGGCTCCTTTGTGTGTCGAGTTGCTTTGCATCAGGGGTGGGGAAATCTATTTACTATCACGGGCCGCATAAATGGTGGAATACCGCTGGCGGGTCACAGAAACAATTGATTCATCCAAAGATTTAACCTCTATCTAACTATGAGGGATAAGGGATTGTCTTGACATGCTATCTGATATGTGCTTGTCATGGAGCTTGGGTTTGACCCGATTTTGTTCTCTGAATTGGGTAACAAAAATTCTGATGCGGGCCATATCAAATGATCACGCGGATCGCAGGCACCCCACCCCTGCTTTACATAATGGTATTAGCAATTCGAAATCTGTTAAATCCTGCACCACGCGCTTTTCTGTTTTTGGCAAGCGTTGGTTTATCGGTGGCATAAGAGTTATTCCTGTGTAATATATAATGGAAGAGTTTGTTGTTTATTTTTCCTAATTCGCACCTGTAAATATCTTGAATTTCGATTTTGGGGTGAGCTATGAGCTCTTTTGTGGGTATGCGTTGGTTTCTTTTAATTTTTGCACGGTATTGTAGTGCTCTATTGTTTGCCTTAGTAAGCTATCCAAAATTGTTCTGTGCATGCAGGGCCGGCCTCAAGCCGATGCAACCGATGCAGTTACACTGGACCCCGCGCCATGGTGTTTGGGTAGATTGTTCATTTTTGCCAGATACACCTTGCACTTGAGAATTCAGTAGTAAATTTCATTGTTAACAAAGAACTTCTTCGAACGTTAGCAAACGTGCTCAATTCTCGTGTATGTGCTTTACATCTGCGCTCTGTTACGATCGTAACACGATTGACTGAACACGATGACTTCATAAAATTACTGCTCAGAGGGGCCCCGCGCCTATATCTTGTGTTGGGCCCCACGCCCAGATTTTGCATTGGGCCCCGCATCTGCTAGGGCCGGCCATGTGTGCATGTTCCCGTTGCAAATATGTCATATTGTAACTGGCTGCAGATGATAGAAAAATGAACTGATCGCAACAGTTTAAAACATCATGAAAAGGCTTTTATCGCTGGCGCTAGCTACTTTGTTGCCAAAATGTTTGACATGGGTGTTCCATTATAGATCCGAGTCGATAAAAATACCAAGATATTTAACGTCGTCTATTGGTTAATATAATGCTTGCTATAGGATATCTGAAATGAAGGCAATTTGTTTGTTTTGGAGAATGGCACTGTAAAATTGTTTTTTTGGTGATGAAGTGGCAATTCATTAATTTACAACCAAGTTTAAATTTTCTTATGTTTCTACATTCAAACTTTCCAAGTCATTCAAAAATTTATGAGATGGAAGTAGACTTGTGTCAACAGCGAAGAGGCGGCGTGATTTAAAGTTTGAGACGGACGGCAAGTTATTGATATATTTTTAAAACAATACCGGGGCTGGGATGGATCCTTCAGGAGCTCCATGATTACGCCTGGCTATGGAAGATTTATTGTGGCTGTGCATTTGATAAACAGCTCAGAGACCTTTCGAAATCTGTTAAATGCTGCACCAAATGCTGAGCTAGGGTTGCAACTGAACTACAAAAGCAGTTTTCCTGCTGTTGTAGCTGCGAAGTAAATGTAGCAGTGACGTAGGACAGCACCTGCCAGAATATTGAAACTAACTATACCATGAACCTCTTTCATCAGGACTATTCCAGCAAACAACTTCGCAACGAAACAGAAAACGGTAAAACTTCTTTGAGATGAGGAAACAGGGTGACCACGCGTCATGCTTCAACCGCACGGAGAAAAAGCCGCAAAAAGAGACAATGCAAAAGCGCGCGTCCGGCGTTATGCATGTTGCCGTGTGTACAGCCTTGTCGTGTTTGTTTTGTTTTGGGTCAAGTCTCGGGGACCTTAGCGGATAACAAGACGAAAGTAGTCGGGCAAGCACACCTGTATGTATTCCAACAAATGCGGTATATGTTGTTGGTTCTCTGTGTGGAAAGAATGGATCAAGGGGGCTTCATACACAAAGCGATGTGCTCTTTGATTAACCGCAAGGATTGCCTGCGAAACAACGCATGTGGTTTTAGGCGTAAACAAACCTGGGACAGAAGCTGAATAGAATGGCTGCGTGAAAAAAGCTGTGCTTGTCAGATGAAAGCGCCACACCTGTGAAACCGAAGGCGGAAAATGACTGACACTTGTGTGCAAGCGTTGTTTTCGAGAATAATTTTAGGTTGCTGGAAGTTAATAACGTTCGAAGCCGCAATTCTAAACAGCGTTTTTTCTTGGCTGAATTTCACTTTAACGTAGACCTGAAGCTGCGTTCCAGTGGAAGAAAGCGCAATCAATATTAGAAACTAGTCCACATAACTGAAGAGTTTTGAATCAATCAGCAACTTTTTAATAGGAAATCGATTTCACGTAACACAACGCATCGTCAGTCCTACAATCTTATTCAAATAGTCCTTCAATCTTGTTTGGATAGATTTTAATAAGACTTTGAATAGATTTGAAGATTCTTTGAATAGATTTATTTGAATAAATTAGAACATTCAAACCTACTTGAACAAGACCGTAGGACTGGCGGTGCGTAGTGTTGCGTGAAATCGATTTCCTATCAAAAATTTGCTGATTGATTGAAACTCTGTCACATGTGTAGAGACTAGTTACTTGAATACAGATATGTGCAGGTTTAAATCATCGCAAAACGATGGAAGCAGAGCCCATCCGGCTGATTCCTCGTAAGCTTACAAACTTGAAGCTTGCTTTAATAGTCAATATTAGAAAATATTTTCTTAGAATCCTATACACGATATAAAACGCACTACTTAGTAACACTTTTTCAATTAATAATAGAAAGTATTTCCACACTTGTACAAAAGTTTGATCATGGTTGGATCGGGTCACTCATATTTTTTGTTCGTTTTTAGCGTCTTCTCACTGCCATACAAACTACCAGCAAACCCGACGCGTGGTCCACAAACCTTCATCACGAATTGCCATTGCATAAAATACAGACACTTTTTTGAATTATTTTTGGAGCTGTGCAATGCATAAAACTTTTTGTAGTGTCGACGGGTCGTTACCACAATATCGACACGTTCAGGATCATGTTCAAACTTGTTGTCGCAACTGCCAAAGGTGAAATAATTGTTATAGTTAATTTAGTTTGTCCTGCAGTACCTAATGAGGAACTGGTTAACTTTAGTCCAGCTTTCTGTCGTCATCGCGTTATACCTATATTCTGCATCATGGCAAAAGCTACTATACTTTATTAGCGATAATATACAGTTGTGCAGCTCTTTAGAAGGCTCTGTCGCATTTTCAATAACGTAATGGAATACCAGAAAAAAATTCACCTTTCAAAGGAACATTTGTAGTTGCCGGTGTTTTGTGTAGAGTGTGTTTCTATCAACAAAGGGACTGTGCACAACTCAAGTTTAAGAAACAGCAAACATGTAGCAAGTTGCACAATACTTTGAGGCAAATGTGCTTGGGCGATAAAAATAAAACGACCGTGAACTTAACTTTGGTTGAACTTATACCTTTGGCTAATAGATTCAAGCTATAGAAATCAGGAAATCATTGCTGTTTCTTTTTTGCCACAGAAACAAGGTTGAGACATTTGCGGAGATCGAACAATGGTTTATTTAACAACTGAAGCAAGCATTTGATCCCAACGACTTCTGAAGTTAGGCGTTTGTTGCTTCAAACCCCTTTGCGGCAGAGGATTAGAATTCCACAGCACGAAACATCCGGGGTTTACTGAAAAGTTAGCGTGGGATAAGCATACGTTGTCTTCGGACCATTGACTCAACTTTTCGCAGAGTGCCGAAACGAGAAAAACAAGAAACGAATAAGAAACAGCCAACGCCACCTGTAAAGTCAATCTCATAACAACCGTTATAATGGGCTGCAGTTGTGATCTGTAAAACTGAGCCAAATCCAGAGGCTGTGGGAGGTTGAAGCAGGAATGAAATGTCTCTGAGAGCAGATATCAATCCTATGTGAAGTGGCACATCGTTTTTTTAGTTAGGTTAATTGTACAAAACTCGTTTAACACACGAAACTAATGCTTACTCTGAGGCCTGGCAAGAGTCACACTAACTCATTCGATCTTCACGCTTTCAAGCTTAAGAAAAGTGGAGATCTGCCAGCTTAAAAGGCTTCATGGTGAACTGAACGTTAAGTAACGATGTCATTCATCCAAAAATGGCAATTGTTCTGAGGGACCCTGCTCGAGCTGCTCATCTTACGCAGAAGAAATTGCAAACAGAACGTGCTTTCCGTTCCTAAACATTTACCTCCCGGCGCTGTATGACCGCCCATCAGAACATCCACACGTGCCGATGCCAGCGGCCATGAAACGAAGGCCAAGTATTAGAATTTCCCGTGCAGATAATTTCTCACGCTTTAGCGCAGCGCCGGTTTTGGTGCGACATCTGCTCGATTGTCGTGTCATCTGCTGTATTACCGACTTCGGCTGAAGTGTGCATGCCGCTTCGATAATGGCACTGCGGAGTAGTGCGTCACGTACAGCGAAGACAACAGGGATGTTTGTTGATTTTATTCATTATATTTCAACTTGGCGGCCGATGGTCGAGCGATAAGGTTGAGGGCTATGAACAATTTGGTCGCAATTACCGATACTTGCTCGGCAATTTCCGAAACGCTCATTGTCGCCTTTAAAGCCGACGTCGGCGATCTGGCGATGACCGCCGCAGATCGGGGCGTCGATGGCCGTCCAGCGTGAAGATGCGCCGGGGCGATAAACAGGCGAAAACATGTTGCAAAAGCAAGCAAAGCCAACCCCTCAAGCTCGAGCGCATTGTAACTGAACTTTTGCCAAGTGGGGCTGAAAAAGTCTCTGAGCGATAAAACTTTGCCTGAGCAAAACTTTCTCAAACTTAGTTGAAATCCACCAAGTTCTGGCTCAGCTCTGCAAAGCCAAAGGTCTAGCGCAGGGGTTGCCCACCTTTCTCTGACCATGTTGTACCCCTTCAGCATTTCGACAGATGAGCGTGTACCTCTAAAATTATAGATAAACAATAAGCATAAAATAATTTTTGAAAATAATATTCACTGATATTGGTATAAATATATTTCCCCCTTCTTTTGCTAGCCTTAAATGTACCCTTAAGGGTACGTGTACCTGGGCCTGGTCTAGCCTAAGCACAAGCGATGGTAAACAAAAACAACTATCACCAAATTACTTAAGATAGCCACCCTCCTTTTTTACTTTCTAACGTTGGATATTAAACAATTTAGCCAAATGTCGGATGAAGTCTGAAGCCGGAAATCAAGCCCTGGGTAGAGTTTTTACGTTGTCAAATCATCCAAGGTAATTGCGTTTCGCTGATTTCCCCCGGCTGTCGAGCGTTAACGAAGCGAGGACGATCAGACGTACATCACCAATCTAGTCTGACTGAATGGAGATCTCTTTTCGAAAAGTTGTCTCCAGTCATAGTCTTGCCATGACAGAAGACACAGCAAAAAGAGTAAGTGCGTTTCACATCTTCGACACATCCAATCCTTATTAGTTGGTACAAAACGTCTTTCTGGCGGAGTTTGTGGAAAAGAACTAGAATAATTTCCAAGTGCCAAGTGCGTAAATTTTGGGTAGCAAATAAAAATACAAATTTAGCCATAGTACAAAAAAACGTTGAAAGCAAGTGTGGTGCTCCCCGATATTTAAAAGCATAGAAATAAATTGGCTTTGCAAACAAAACGATAATCGATAATTGGTGTTGCACAATATTTTGTGCGGGACTTGAATCAAAACTCAAAACATTTGTTGAAATATCCTCCCTGTAGGCAAAAGCGAAAAACTCTACTACAGGTAGTAGCATCACGCACAGGTGCCTAACACAAAAAGTAAGTTAGTGGATATGCGCACATGCTTATCTGAATTGGATGAATTGCGTTAAGGTAGCTTTGTCATGCGAACAAACAACTAATCAACGAGAAAATTTGCAAATGACAATAACTGTAGTAGACGAACAGCTTCATTACATTTTGTACACAGTCTTTACACAGTCTTATTCTTTTCTAAAACCCACTTTTTATTTTAAGTCATGTGGAATAGATTTGCAAGGTTGTCTCATTGCATCGGTGCGTAATTTCTACTCTCAAGTTTTTCAAATGTTTTTCCGAACAGATGCATCTATTTTTGAAACTAAAAAGTGAGGTTGAATTAAACTTCACGTAACGTCTGAGCAGCACTGACCATACAGGCTCATGGCAAATGTTGTGGGAACACATTACGCAAGATTAGATTTTCGTGGTGACGCAATTGCGACGTTAAGCTTGTTCAAAAAGGCAGCGATGTCGATTGCCACTGAAACCGAAGATCATTGCGGCAAGCCTGTATAAATTAAAGCGGTTTTGACTTTTAAATCATGCGGGCGCGTTACTTCAAAATTGCACGTTACCGAAGATGCTCCTGGAATGACCCACCCGTGCGGTCTCTTGGTTGTAGGCTCTGGACTAACCTTTAATAATGCGTAGTAGTGCGTTGCCTGCTCTTTCGCTATGGGTGCGGTGGCCCTATGCAGATATTCCGCCATCGACGCAGCATACAGCAACCTAATCTGAGAAAAACTCGGTAACTCAATACAGGAACAGTTTTCTAAGGGGAAAGCTTCCGTTTCAGCAACATAAACTGTTCGTCAATAAGCCAACGCCATTGTCCCACAAGGACAGCAGGAAACCGCCAATTGGGTGGCAGCAAAACAAAGTCGTTTGTAAGATTTGCTACTGTAACACTTTCCCTCACGAAGAATCACAATCTCTACGGATGAAAGCATTCTGCTCACTTTCAAGTGTATCACCAGAAGGTGCAAGCAGCCGTATGCAAAAACGCAAGCAGCAACTTTGTTCTGGAGATAAAAAGACGGAATAAGCGCCGAAAGTACTACACGTCCAAAGCAGTGGCAGTACTTATTATTGTTTTATCTGTGGAAATCAGGAATTTTAAAGCAGCACCATACAAGCCATAAATTTCACCATTTCTGCAGCTAAATTACAAAATCAGTTTCCGGACAGTTTTACATAAAAAGTGCATCCATATTTCTTGAAAAACTTCAAGTGATTTTAAAAAGCCTGGACGGTGATTTCGAAAAGTGATTTTAAAAAGCCTTTTGATTGAGTTCAGAAAGGTCGAAGCACTGCACTAACAGATTAGGCAACAAGTAGATGAAAACCAGGGATAGGTTGGAACGACGCTGCGTTTACTTCAGGTCGAAAAATCGGATTCGAATCCATTTACACACGATCGCCATCACTTGATATGAACAGGTTAATTAAGTGAGATGTATCTACAAAAATTTTGGTATTGAACACCACATTTCATCTTGAAAATATTTTCCTTGTTAGCCAATAAATGGCCTGATTGTAGGCAAATGTTTATAAAAACTTCCTAGAGCATTCAAATCCGATCACAATCCTGCATGTACATGCAACTACCGACAAAAACCAGGAAAATTTGCCAGCTTTCTGCAATACACACACTAGTCCAGAGTTGCAGGTCGGCGTGGGAAAAATTGGTGACCTCTCAACTCAAACGTCAAATACGCTTCACCCACTTCCACGATCAGCTAAAAGCAGTTTTATTCCAACCCTACTTGGCTGTTCGCTCGGATTACAGAAGATTTCGCATTTACGTCTTCCAACGAAAAAGGTGCACCTTCTGCAACTGACGAATGGTTGCAACTCAACGCATGCATTGGGCCCCACAGCAACTGTCTAAACAAGCACCAGTTCCTGCATGCAATGTTGCTCCTTGAAGCAAAGGTAACTGCACTGATAAAAGGCCAACTGATAAAGCGCCCCGGCGACAGACACGCATCAACAGCATCGATATGACGGGAGCAGCCTAGGGACAAGTTCAGCGTCGCATGCGATTTCCGCAAGATTTGAGGTCATCATCAAAAGGCTACCGATCCGCATCTAGATCGCTAACCGCGCTTGGTCAAATTCTGTCTGCACCAGGTGAATTAGCTTTAGACCTGCCTAAAGCGCTTTGCTGAAACCGATAAGGGTAGATCAGAGCCGCGGTCGCTAACATGGCTATTCACAGTTTAGAGTTGCTGAAAGTGAAACGGCGTTTGAAGAAAAGTTATGGCTGAGCTTTGATAGAAAACGAGTTTTGCCATGTTTTTGCGGAGAGTTTCTCATCCCTAATTACCGCCATATGACCAATTTCGCACAATTCACGATGTGTCGTCGTTCCGCACGTTGTGTGAAACTTGTGAACAGGCAAAGTGGCAATCAAAGCAATTTACGATAAAAATGAGGAAACCCTCCCTCGTTTGTGAGTGGAGATTCTTGCACTGGAGCATATTCATTCGCATAACACATCACAGCGCCATGCCTCCTTGTTGCGGCAAATTGAAGAGCCTAAAACATCCACACTGCGAAAGCAAATAATATTTGTGTAGCTCCGCAAGATAAAGCGTTGCAAGATAAACAACATGGTTATGAAAACTTTCTCCTTGACAGTCAAATCTGCTTCAAAACGCAACAGTCAAAAGCGCACCTATTGCTGCACGCTCCTCAGCGGCAAAGCAGAAACTCTGACCATGGCTAAGCTTATAATCCTTAAGTTTCAATAGCAAGTGCTTCTGCATCGCGTCTCTCGTTTCACGTTCGTTTCTGACACGCCTGCCGTGAAGGATTCTGCTGTGTATGGGTCCCTCCAAACGCGGCAATCTACGTCGGCTTCAAACAGCGCTTGGATCGCCAGCACTTTCCGACATTCGTCAAATGTAATGAGGCACCGGACAGCCCAAATCGGTATTTGGCAAACAGCGGCTGATTGCGACTGAAGACTGCCATGCTATGGTGCACAACGCAAGAATTGCATAGTACGCTGAGCTTCTGTCAGCTTTAGTAGTACTTCTGGCTTAACTGGCCCAGTAGTCGACTGTTGTTACTGCCTAAACAAGGCAAAGAAAGCAAATACCGTTACGGCTATTTAGCTTCGCTTGCTCATCCATTTGCTCCGTTGTAGGTCGGCACAGCAAAAACCTGGCTATGGACCTTGCATCGGCATTTTCCTAACACAACGCCGAAAACGCACCACTAATTTGCGCCGGGAAAGAAAGCCCCGCCCGAGGCTTTCCGTCGAAAAGCACACGCAGCGACCTTCCACACTCACCAGACCGCCGGAGAGCAGTGGTGCCCATCTTGTCATGGCGACTGGTAGTTATATCAAGATCGTCTGCTAGATTTTTTCTCGCAGTTGGCGACAGACAAAACTTGCTGAAATTCGGTTTAGATTAAGAGTGACAAAAACGTATAAACGGTTATTGGTTGTATAAAATTATATGCCGAGGACTATAAATCTGAGACAGATCGCAATAAATTCATGGAACTATTCATTAACTACGTGGTTTCATGGTGTATACCTTTCTGTAAAAAAACTTGCAGTAGTAATAACAGTTTTTACTATATTTTGTTTGGAACTAATACGCGTTTTCAGCGACAAAGCATACAAAATTTTTTCAAACAACAATGGAATATTTACAGACGTAACTCATTCTCCGTCTTTAAAGATTCCACTGTTGTTTGAATTGCGTATGGTCACAAACTATGACCTTGACTGGAAGAGTGAAATGAAAGGTTTACTGACAACGTAATTCGTAGTCTGCGTTGGTGGCCACAGTACAGGCAGCGCTAATATGAAATCGTACAAGTCATTTCTTTCACGCTGTTTTTCCGGAGAATTCAAGAAGTAGATACAATTTTGAAAAAGATTATGCAACGCTCACATTCCACTGCATTCCCAGTCTTTTCACACCAGAAATGCTGCGGTTGTTCACGCGCATTACTGAGGTGCCTGCGTCACTGGGCGAGCACGTGCGTTTACAAAGGCGCAGCGCGCAGACCGCATTGGTCACTGACGCATGTCATCGAAATTGTGAGCAAGGTCAAGGTGGCAACACGCCCATGACCTGCAGCTGCGCGCGAACCTGGCAGCGGGCAGCGCCGAGAGAAAATCCGTGAGTGGAGGCGCTCAACTTCTTTGATGGCGGTCCGCTGTGTGATCGCGAGCTCTCACACTTACCGCGGCCTGCTGTGGTTCGCACTGCGACCTTTTTCTTTCAAAGCACATTTCCATTCACAAATGGGCTTCCTTCACTTGCTGCCTGTGTAAACTTTGACCCAGAGCAGAATGGGTCAAGCTTGAAATTCTACTGGGCGGTCCATTTAAACTTATTGTCACTATTTTCAAATAAGCAATTACGACATCAAGGTTTTCATCAAATAAATGGTTTGACTATGCAGGTGGCAATTCACATCCCGTCAAAAGAAATTGCTGTTTAGCCATCTTAATGACGAGCTTTGCAAAAGAGTGTAACGTGGCCGGGAATCTGAATTAAAAAAATTAATTTAAAGTAATGTAGATCATCGCATAGCCTACTCAAAACAGCTCTCCAGCCAAAGATTGTCATGTAATGGTGTCTGTTGGTTCAACTGGGTTTGTGCAAAGAACGTGGCCACTTTGGTGGGGTACATGGTAAGTTGTATTTCCCGATGGTAAACACTGATATTAAAGTGTTTGTGCGTCCACCTCCTCAGCTGCATCTAATTTACCTTTTACTCGTCTAAAAACGCGACAACATGTTGCAAAAAATATGAAAACAAGTTAGGAATATCTGCACAGTACATTCATAGTGTCCCTAATCAGAAATATTGAGACTGCTTGGCCAGCTTTACGTGACTCACCATAGCAACTCTCCGTAAGTTGTAGAGACGAATAAGTCAAGAGCTTCTGCTAATTGCTATCAACCAACCAAAAAAATAAGCCAGCAGTCGCGCAAGGAGTTTTTAACATACCTCAGGCATACCTCTACCAAGGTATGCCATTACTACAGGCATGAAGCATGCATTTGAGAAAAATCTTACTGAAGTCAAAAATGAAACGCCAATGTAGTTACGATATATTTTTATCAATACAGGCAAAACTATACCAGAACGTTGGCAGCACCGCGCGGCATTTTCTTATTGAAAGAAAGTGGAAATTTATTTAAAACGCGGGATGGTGTGTGACGGTAATATAAGGCAAGAAATACTTAATGAACTGCACCGATAAAGTATAACTCAGTTCTTCAGTTTACTAAACCTTCCGGCGGAAAAACTGCTCCACCCTGTTAAACGCTTGCTGTAACCGTACGTCTTTTTTTCGAAGTTTTAACAACTACTTTTGGCAGACTTTACAATGCCAAAAGGTTTTGCTGAGAATTTTGCTTTTTCTAAGTTTTCACTGAAAGCAAAGCATGCAATTCCAAATTTGTGCCGATAAGAAAATAACTCGGAAAAAAGGCAGGTTGCAGGGGAGCAATGCTCCTGATGATCAAAGATACAAAGGATCGTCTCATTGGGAGGAAACATTCCGTCAAAAATTTTAGAAGTTGTAATGCCTTGAAATGGAATAGCTGTGTTTTGCCTGTTAAACTAAAATTTTCCGTTTAGTTTCATCATCAATGAAAGCGATTTATTACCTGATCTTTTAGAAGTATAAGGAAAAAATAACTGGCAAGAAATCGAACAGAAAAATATTTTACCATACACATATTTTTTCTCAGCGCAGCAATGACTACTAAATGATTGAAATGAAAAATAGCTGGGTGTATAGCTGTTCTGGTTTGGATTCAATTCCCGGCTTTGGTCATACCAATTGCTTTGGAAGTGGAGCACGCTACTTTTCAGGCTTCTGCCCAACGTTTGTGTATTCGATTGGAGCAAGAGCGGTCTTTGCCAATAACTGGTCATACCTGCAACATTAAGCGAGAAACCAAAGTAGCATAAGTCTTAAAAACAGCGGTGATGGGCATCGAAAGATCGTTCCGAACACCTTATCGGTGAAAAGCAAAGGCAGTGAAAGTTTTGTTTCAAGTAATATTTGATGTGGAATGGTCAGCATAAAATTCACGTATTTTGTTTGGAATCTCCGCTAATATTTTTGAGCTAATATTTACAAAAGTGGGAAAAAATTTCCAATTGCAGAATATTTTTATTTCAAAATACTGTTTGAATATTGCTTCAAAACACAGATGTTCAGTAGACAACAATTCATATATCTTGTCAGCGATTTTAAAAAAATGACTGAAATTTGATAATGGTTAGAAATTGACTTAAACTTGGTAAGGGTCAGTCATCTTTTCTGCACCGCAGTTTCATACATGCAGGGTTTTCACAGATCTTGTTTCGACCCTAGTTGGGATTGTTCAAAGATGCTAATGTGAGCAGATGTGACAAGTGTGCTATTGTTGTAACGCCAGAAAATCAGTATGGGTAGTTGGAAGTGAAGGAAGCCATTCCTTCGAATAAACGGCCAGGTAGTCAGTGGTTGTATGATCGGCACACCGCTTCGCTTAGTTGTGTTTTCCAACAGCCACTGCGATAAAGAAAAAAATGAACAGTTGGCAAAACATTATTACATTCTACAGTAAAGCTGCAAAACGCTTTGCTTCACAGCATTGACAGATACTTTCCACATGCTTTGTATACGACAGCATTTTGCTGAAGTAACAATCTTTGGGTCAGCGTTTAAACATTTTGGCTTTTAACTCTGAGTTTTTGTTTTGTTTTTATAGTTGGGAACAGACAGGTTGAAAAACTGTGGAAAATGAAGATGCGACATCCTCAAAAGGTATAATATAGTGTATGTTATTTATATGCCGTGGCTTTATATCTAAGTGATTAAAGCATCTATGTCCAACTGAAATGCATTTCTGAGCCAAAAGTCAAGTCACCCTCTCAATGAAGGCCGCACATTACGTACGTTGCGCTCAGCAAACTAAATTTTAGTTACTGAAAGCGTTCAAATCCTATCAGCAATGATAACGACTTTTTGGCACCTCTGGTCGCTCTGTAAGTGTGACGTCATAAGGCGAGTTTGAAGTGCCAGTAGAACCACAAAATACAACTCAGTTTGTTCACAGTAAATGGAGCAAAAGTGGTAAAAATCAGAAAACTAGAAATGAGTCTGCACCTCCGTGGACACATGGAAATCTGTCATTGGTTGATATTACAATGTACATACACAACAACGAAACCTTTAATTGGGCAGCACAAAACCTTCAGTTGAGACACATGCGGGTCGCGCCTTGGACACAGCTGGTTTAAAGGCTCCAACTACCAAAGTATATGATGTTACAAAAGTCAAGCAATTTAAATACCGGAGTTTGAAATTGTGATAAAAATTGTTTTTGCGTAAACACTTCTGCGTCTTCAGACCACCTCTAAGGACTCTTCCAGAGCGTTCATGCACTGGATTTTTCATTTTTCAAGAGGAAGAAAAGATGTGGCTCCTCAAATGCGTATATTGTACTGCTTTTGCGACTCACCTTAACTGTAACCCATTTTGCCATTTCGTCAAGCAACCCATAGCTTGCGGTAAGCTTTGTTCAAAGTCAATTATCTTCGTGGAAAAGTCGCTTGTTGGCTAACTTCAAACTCTTTTATAGCTCTTAGATCCATATATTACCGTAGAACCAGGTTCAAAGCTTGCAAAACTTAAAACAATAGTGTCTTTCTTGATTGTTGGAAAAATTGTCACTAGTAAGACTTGTAGTGATCACGAAGCTCGAGATGTCTATTAAGATTGATTGCAATTTATCGTGAAGAACTCATACACGCATTGCGAACACTTACACTGATGGGAAGTTGTTCAGAAGCGAAGGAAAGTTTTTCAGTCCAGTGCTCATCCCGAGATTTTCACAAACCGCTTTCATCTAATCCGGACGTTTTAACGCTGGCACTTTATATGTGATCACCAAAGCTTGCAAACAAGGCAAATATAAACAAAATACCTGTGCTGAAATCGTCGTAAACTTGATAAAAATAATACAGACTGACACAACGACGAAGCTGGATCTTTGCCCGACTGTTTAGAGACAGGCATGTTAAAACTTCCTTGAAATTGTCGGCACCGCTTGAAGTGATAAATAGATTATTTTCCAATCGGTGCCTGTCGCGATAATGGTTTGAACACAGAGGCGGGAGATCGCTCGTTTGTAAACCAGCAATCAACAAATACCAACAAAACTTAGTCCGTAGCAGCAAGTACCTCGCAGCTGTAACATTTGTTCTTCAAGTACTGCTTAACATTTGTTCTTCAAGTACTGCTTATGCATTACAACGGTGAGAGCAGTCTTCAGGGGAATTCTTTTGCAGATTTATTGAACCGAACAGCAATTTCCGGGAAGGTCGCTTTGTAACTGTGCACATCAGAATAAATCCATAATAACCGATTGCAGCTTGAATTCCACTCACGAGTTGATGCCTTTGCGGTACTAAAACATGGTTCGACTGTTGAAAAACAAAACTGCAGTAAACAGAAATATGAGCATCCGGAATTGACAATATCGGAAGCGACCTCTCACCTCGCAGAAATATTCGAAGGCATGGCAAAGACAGATGTGCTTTGCATATGTTTAAAGAAACCTTGTAGCAAAGCCCGGGATTAGAGCGGCAAAAGCGGCTTGTTGCACTCATCTTAACACCAGTGTCGAAAACCAACGGGCCACTTATTTTAGTGCCGCTCTGAATGCCACCCACAATCACGCCAGAACAACGCTGTCGACCAGCTTACAACCGAAGTGGCAAGTCCGTACCGACGTCTTGCACGTCGAACAAACTTCGGAAGCAGGTTGCCACTACAGCTGCAAAAGAGAAAAAAACCTGCAGCCTACTTCTTGCAGCATCTTTCGTGCCCTACCAGCAAATCAGTTGAAATGCTTGAAAAATCCTCCGCTCCTGCATGTCTGGAAAATTGGTGTACACCGAAGTTGCAAAGCGATGTAGCTTTTCTGTAATTGACGCTGTCTGCGTATCTTTTGCATCCAAATGGGAAGTAAAAGTTCAACTTGCCTTCTTGCTCTTTGCAACAAATCATGGCTATCGAAATAATCAACTCGCCACCGAGGCAAATATTTCCAATGGGAGAATGTGCTGTCTTTCTGAAGCACGTGACCAGTGGTTTGTAAGGGGAGGCCAGCGAGGCACTTGCCTCGGGCCCCCCTTGAATAAATTTTTCTCATTTTTGGTAAAAATACTTTATTGTCCACTCGCATAACATACTCCGAAACAGATCATAAGCAAGTACTCTGCTTTCAAAGGGGTCCCCAGTAGCAACTGAAGCTACGGCATGACTGACATAACAGAAAATGCAAAGGATATTCATGATACACAACTTAAAAAACACTGAAAGTTGGGAAGACAAAGCTAGCAACACATAAAAGTTAAGCGATAGCAAGCTGGCATCAACCCCCACCTCTATAGTTTTAGAGTTGCTGCTGGGGCCCCATTGCAAGAAACTGGGTGGTCTGTATATCCCCTTCCTACGCTTGAACAAAAGGTCTTATCACAGTTGAGTGAGTATGATGACGTCATCAGAGGGCCCCTTTTCAGCCTTGCCTCGAGCCCTCTCAACCCTAAGTCTACCACTGCACGTGACCCAGACTTTCTTTTTTCTCATCGACATTGTGTTGTTGTTTTTTTTTAATGTCATTGGTTGCGTGAAGAACGACGCGAGAATGTCCTTCATGTAGGCTTGGACAACACAAGACAACACAAAGATGTCACATTTTCAATATTAAGAGAAAATGAAACCGTGGCGTCCACCGAATGTTCTTTCTCATTTCTTCTCTAAACAGCAGCGATGAGTTAAATTTAATCTTTTCCGAACTGTTTTTTTGTTTCGTATTGACGAGCTCATGATATTCTCAGTTTGAAGCCAGAGCGGATAATGAGCGACCAGATGCATTGTGACTCTCGTTTTCCCAACGCGAGCGCGACATCATTCAGATGCAAGGATAAGTCGTCGAAAATTTACTACGGTTTTTGTTTTTTACAGAGAAGTACAGAAGATAGTAATTCTAACAAGCAGTCAACAATGCAAGGCTCCTGCTGAAAGCAACAAGTCACAACAAACCCAGAATTAGCAATCGTCATTAAACACAAGCTCAAGTTGAACTGAATATGAGGGCAACATGTACTTGCTTTACGCACTTGTGATCTTTTACACAAAATCAGCTGGCAGCTATTGGAGTCGAAACATGCTTATGCGAAATGGATTATTCATGGCCATTGCGCAGTTTGCCGAAGACAGCAGGATGGAGACTTGAGTAAGCCAATAAACTGAGCTGGGAAATGCAAAAACCGTAATGTACGAGACGAAAACCGTGTGAACGGGAAAGCATCTCAGCTTAAAACCTTAAAACGGCAAAGTTTAGAGCCAATTACCAGTCACGGCTATTACTACAAACTTTTTTCCGACTCTGGTGCCAAAAGCAAAACTTGCTCAAGCGGGTAAAACACCTATAACAGTATTTCCCAACTTATTTCCTTACGTGGCCCGAATAACGTTTGATAAAATTTACGTGGCCCACCACCTAGTTAACATAGGCTACGCTTTTATATGCATGAACAAAACCACATTCTAGTGTAGTGATTCATTCCTCTATGGCCAACTCAAAAATTGCACCTGGGCCCACCAGTTAACCCTGGTCCACTCGTTGAGAAATACTGATGTTGGGATAGACGTTTTCTAACTGTTACGCTATTGCAAACAAGGTAATATTTATCCCACTGTTCTTATCAACCATTACATCTTTGCCCGTGTCTTTAGAAGCAAGTTGCATTTTTTTGACTTTGTGGAATTTAGTGGACAAAAACAAGTAGCAATTCGTTAGTTGCACTCTTTTCGGCTTGCTCAGCAACCTTGAAGTGGGACTTCGTCTCAAAGACTTCGATTTAAACTTAAAGAAGCAATTTCGGAAGAGAAGTTAAATGCAACTTTTCTTGTACAGGAATGGAGCAGGTTGTGCGGTATTCATGATAGGTGTGTGTGTGTGTTACCATCCGCGATAAATAGGAGTTCAAACGGCATACCGCGAAATTCGCGAAGACACAAAACGGAATACATTTCCTTTCAAAACATACTACAGAGAGGAGTCTGGTGCCTCATTCGCTTTTATCGAGATATCAACGGTTAATCGCGTATTCTAAAATAAGATCGCGGGCCGACACTCTAGATCGCGCTTTTGTTAGCTTTCTTGGCCACATCTGCTGATGAGGTGACATTTCCGATTATGATCCGCGAACAACGGAACTGTAGCGAACAAAATGCTGCCTGTCCACGAAATGAAGCGGCCAGCAATTGCAAGTACAAAGAAGGATAAGTCGAGTCACGACCGCGGTCGAGCCCGATTTGTCACGCTTACAAGTCGTAACTGTCAAAGTGGCCAGCCGTACGGGACACACATGAAGAAGTTTGTTTAGGTACCTGCGCCGGTTCGTGCGACACGGCGTGCGCGTACGTCTGCGATCTCTGCACTCCTGCGCTCTTTTTTTCCGGATGATAGGGATTAATAGGAAACAGGCTGATTGTCGCTTGCAAGTAGAACTGGCGATTCCGCTTCAAGTCCGCGACGGCTCGGTCTCTGTCTCAATTCTGAAAACAATCAGTCTTGACCTTGATAATATGATGGCACATAGGGGCAAACTAAGGGCGCTTTCGTATTTGCATTCAGGACTTGGAAAAAAGTCTTGACGCGAAGTCAAGATTAGAACTGAGAAATGACAGACTACAAAGCGACGGCTGCAATAATAGATGGTCGCTTTTCTGTGTCCAGAAACTGGTCAAGAACACAAAAACACGTCAGTGGATTTAATGAAACCATCCATTTGTCTGAAGTGAAGAAAAGTTTAGTAAGACCATGCTCTTGTTGGCTTATCCCATGAGAGCCAGCAAATCGGTAGATCGCGGGATATCAATCAATTTCTGACATCATTTCCTTCTTCATCGTTTGCTGACTTCCTGAAGTAGATTTGCGCTTTGCTCAGAATTTATTGTTTATCTTCAAAGAGTGTTCCACGATATTTTATTTTTTTTGTGAGTGTAGAACTTGTTCGTCAAGTTTGAAACGATATTGTTTTCACGGTTGTACGTTTTTTTGCAGAAGAGCTACCCTCTTACGGGCGCTAGCTAACGCAGATAGGGGTTTAAGACACTCTTTCACAGCACCCATAAGACCAAGGGTTTTTTGCTCCGCTTATCCTTCCCAATCTACTGGTAGTTGTGTCATTTTCACAACACCTCGAATTCTGCAACGATCCAGCTTCAAAGCGCCGGGACCTGAGAAAAGGCCAAACTACGACCAAGCCTTGCAGGTACGGGCGCGAGTTTATGCACAACTTGCAGCAAGACAAGGACTTGATATGCAACCGACTTAAATCAAGCATTCGCATTCTCCAAGTAGATCACGCCTGCGCGGTTGCTCAAGCGTGACTTGTTCTTACCGCATCCCAGCCGTGCAAAACCTGTGCATTCAAACAATATTAAGATCGGTGCAGAAGGACTCTTTGATATTGTGTTTACCAACCACTGTAATTATGCGACGTGAGTCAACACCAACACAACGCTTTATGGTCTCGTCGCCTCCGTCGTCAGGAACTGGTTCGTTCCTTTCATGTCGCTCGGCGGCTTGATTTTTGCGCCACCCGTTCTTTTCCAGAAAATGCGTGTGCGTCCGCAGCAGCGTTGAATCGTTTTGAAATTTAACAATCGGGCTCGGCTGGCTTCGGAAAGCTGTTCTTTTTTCGACCAATCGCATCAACCCTTTCAAGCCGGTGCGTTTTCAGAAACGCACCTGTATAACCTGCTGGGTCGGTTACTGCAACACATATTCGCTTAATCGTACTGGTCAGTGCAAAAACTGGTACAATTTTTATTTGTAACGCAGCATGGAAATATGTAAAACTGAAATATTGCAGTACCAAAATTTTGAAAAAGTGTTCTTGGTTGCTTTTCTGTCTTTTCCAATCTTCCACAGCGCTCTTTTTGACTGGCTGTTTGAGCAGAAAATACTGCCATTTCTAGTCTTTTCAATGAATTCTTAATCTGAATTTTTGGAAAGTATTTGCCAAACTTCATGAAAAACACATTGTGAAATTTAGTGTTCTAAACATTAAAAATGATGTTTTACTTATATATTGTTAGTGTTGTTGCTGGACAGCAACGCCAACAGCGAAAACGTCCAGAGAATCATGTTTCGTGGTATTGTCTCCTTTTATTGTCCCACCTCATGGTTCACCTTAAGCTGCGAAGGCAGCAACTGAAAAATTTTAGATTTAGTTGCGAACAAAGCGAACCATGTACCCCGTCCAACCCAGGGGTGGATCCAGGTAGTAAGGTTAGTGGGGGCGATTTCTGCAAGATTTGGTTGTCAAGTCTCGTAACGGCTTCGCTGCTGTGAAAGGGATGTAGTATACTTCACAACACTGCTGTGACAAAACAGTGGACGACAGAATCACCTTATACCGCGCGCAATGAGACAATTTGAACATGACGAAAGACTTATTCGGATTTAGTTTGATATGTTGTTTTCTGAATTGTACAAACCATCTTCAATAAAGCTACTTTCGTAGATTTTAGGGGGGCGGTCGCCCAAATCGCCCCCCTGTATCCACCACTGGTCCAATCTTTGCAAGAAACGAAAAGCATGACCGCAATATTTCGCTTCTCAACTTCAAAATTGTCTCCGTATTTATTCCGAACGTGATGATCTGATACAATTTTCAGGTCAAAATTAGTGTTTTTCCTTAGGTGAGAAGTCGTGAATATGTTAAACACGCGTCCATATTTCCTCTTCCTCAGACAACATAGTATTAAGCTAACGGCAATACGCTCAGTTTTGCGCCAAATATTACCAAGTGATACTGGTCATTTTCAAGGACGAATAACGTCTGCTTCGGCGAAGGTACTCAGGCGACAGTCAGCTTTCTACATAGTTGCCCTGAAACTTTCTTTGCGGTGCATGAATGGCACCACAAGTATGCAATTACGAAGGAACGAAAAACCGTTTAAACTGAACTGCTAATCCCGTTTCAATTAGCAGCTAATTCATACATTCAGCCTCGAGAGCGAAATTGCAAGCGTGGTTGTGGCGCAAAGTGACCGTGAGAGTGCTGAGGGTTTCTTACTGCAGACGCCGGAGATGGCGATTTCAGCGATCGTGTAAACTGAAACTCTGAGAAAAGAGAAGAAAATCCCATGTTCTAAGCAAGCACGTTAGCAGCTTGCTCAACGGTGCCGAGTAAGTGAGCTTTGGCCTTTCAAACAGACGTTTGCCTTGAATGTCAGAATGTACTTGTTTTTGGATCAGGTCAACAAATCATGTCAGCAGAAATTTTACCATCAAGTCACTATCTTTGTTGCAAGATAGATGCTTGTCGCTCTTGGCTACTTTCTTTGTCACTTAAGTTTTGCTTTATGTGGAATAACTTGTTTAATACAACGGTGCTTTCTCATACTCAGTGCAAATTCCGAAAAACCTTATTTACAAGCAGCACAGTTTTAACAAAACCGCACTGGTGGTTACTACTTTTTTCTCGTAAAGTCAAAACAAGAAAAAGGAACGAGGGAAATCTGCAAAAATGGATTGCATTGCGACGAACATTTCATTTGCAAAGCACAGTGCGCATGTACGCATCAGCAAAATAAAATTGAAACTCTCTTTTAACTCAACTTGTTTGTTTATGGATGCATTCCGTGGCGTCAAAGTTGTGCTGGAGAAGACTATCTGAATTTTAAGCAGTCATACTGTGAAAGGAAAGACATATTCATTCCGGTTAAATCTACGCGCATCTTCACGAATGCTCTGAAAAAAATTCGAGCATCAACCGCAATCGCCCTACTAGAGTCAGTCAATCTCATTCGACGATTAATGAAAATTTTTTCAGCGTTTGTAATACTGTACTGAATACCATATTAACATTCCGGGTTTGAAATGAAATGATGCATAATGATACCAAGAGTTTCAAACCATATAGTTTAATATTATCGTTACGGGAAGTATAATCTCAAGAAATAACTACGCACATGCCGGGGGAACAGAGCTTAATCTTTAGGTTGTGGTGCAATTGGGCTGCTGCTTTACGCAAATTCACACCTGAACGATTGAAGAGCTCTCAATGATTTAAGAGGTTTCCTAGAAATTTAATTCATTGAAGGTCGTGAAACTAACCATTTCAAGGCCTAAATTTCCTATTGAACTAAAAGTCAAGTTTTGTGTCTGGCTTCAAACCAATTCCATTTTTTTATTTTTGCTTCTAGCACGCTTGCACAAATCACCTTATTAAATTTGAAATCTGTGGTTGTTGTTTGATACGCTCTGCAAAATTGTGTCGCTAAAAACTGGAAGTCCGAACTAGTCACACCTACTACATTTTCATGCCAAAAGTGTAACTGGTTGTAAATTCAAAAGGACACAGACTCTGAACTTTTTGACGAGAGAGCGACGCTGTAACTGTTGCATACGTCAGTGCCTCGAAAGTGAATATTAACTTGCAAAGATATTTTCCAGAGTGCAGCAGCATAGAAAAACCACTGTTCGACCATTCTTTGATTGCAATGTGCAGTCCATGTGTAGCTTCAAGAAAAAGCAGTGAAGTGGGCGTAAGCCAATATTACAATGCATATGGTTGATGTGTAATTTTCATGTTATTTTTGCTTGTTATGACTAATACATGGTGTTTTGTACAGCATGGTGTTTTGTATGTTTTGTACAGCTTGTTATGACTAATACATGGTGTTTTGTACAGCACTTTGCTCAGCTCCATTCGAGTTTATTCTCATTGGACTGACCAAATGTTTAATTGGCAAAGGTTGTGCGCGTCACAGACTACAAATGCTCACCATCCCGCTTGCAATAATTGTAAACCCACAGCAGTGACCCACACCAAGCGAATCAATCGCAATTTATTGCGTAAGGAAACTAGTTTCGTGTGTGTTACACATCTTCAGTCCTTATTCAAATAGAATCCCGCTTGCATTTTGTTTTCTTTGGTTAAACAATTCGCTGTCGACTAGCGCTAACTGTTGAGCGCTGATTGAAGCTGCTCATTCTCTCCGAAGGGAGCGAGTCACAGCATCGGAATTTTAAGCTCTTGAGCGCAACCGTGCGAGTAGTTTTCAAAAAACTGAGAAAGAAAATCATTTTCTGAGGCTAAGTCCAGATTTGAAAAGACTATGCACTTGTTTTTATGGACCTTGTCCAGAAATAAAATCAGATCATCAGTTTTTAAATGCAACAGTGGTCCTGTAGAATTATTTTTACCGGAATTTAGCGGATGAAAGCTTTTGTTTCCTGTCATTTGACTCTTTTTCCAGGCTGTCTAAATTGAAGTACCCACTCCTGGATAAAACTGATTTCTTCGATTGTGAGTCAAGATACTCAACAGCAATCAGCGTTGTAAATCTATCACCGGTTTCAAGCGCAAGCTCTGGTAAAATTAAACAGAAAAAAAGAAATTATGTGACCCTGCTTTGCTAGTGTTTTATATCTTCGTTTAGTATCGGGCGTACACAACGCTTGAACTTGCTACAGTTGCCATATTTTGTACGATACGTGCTGATGTGATGTGATGGGTATGCAAGATTTTGGTATGAAAGAATATATATAAATTTCTTTCATATTGAGTGCAATCGGCGCAGAGTTTGCGAAAATCTGTCGATATTGCGAAATGAAATCATATTACACAATAAGCGACCGAAGTATAAAAATGACTATCGAAGAAGTACCACGCAATCAACATAGGAATGAGTTTTGAATGCCTCAACAAAAGTATTTTACGCAGCAAAATTTTTTTTGTTCATCTGATGTTTAAGCTTGAAGAGAAGCAAATGAAGATCGGTTTGGCCCTATTCTTCGTCACAGCCTTGCCGTCAATATTATTTTATACCTGCCTGACCTGATTCTTAAGCCCCAACGTTAAGTGCAAGGTTACAAAAGTGGGTCGATTGATCCGATGTGTTTCTTGTTTTTTTGTGTCCTGCAATTGCCAAGTATATTGGCAACCTAAAGTCGGTGAAAAATTGGTAAAGACTGTTCCACTCTAACAGATTACGTTGAAATGTGTTGGTCTTGTTGGATCTTGTCTTCGGCATACAGGAACTTGACATTCTTGCAAAAATATCCTTCCTTGCATTGCTTTGTTTCATTTTGTTCAAATTTGTCTATTTCCTGGATGTATGAAATGTTGGTTCTCATCTTTTAGCTGAGTGCCCTTTATTATAAATTGAAATTACCCAAATTTGTGACTAGAATGGCAGGGAACACTGAATAAACTTCTGTTGGTCAGTGATGTGCGTCAAAATGTGATATTCTAGACAAACTCAATGGAAATTAGCTGAATCGTTTGTCTGCATTTGACCTAAAACGCATTAGCTGCATGAAGAAATTCTTTTAGATCTGAATCCTTTCACACTTTGTTTACTGATTTCTCAGACAGCCGAAACTGATTTTGAAAAATGTCATAAATGTCTAAATTTGAAAAGATTTAATATGCCATCTCTTCTTGGAATTCGTGATGGACAGCAGCCATTGATATTATTACGCTATAATTTTAAATCGCAGTAACTGAATTTAAACCTTTTGCCTTGTGGTAAGTTTTCGTTGAACTGAGCTGAATTAAAAAGCAAACCAGATTTCATTCCACCCTGACAGTAGGTTTTTCGCTCCTTGATAAGTTATTTTTTGTTGTGCTTGAGATAGTTGTGCAAAGGTTTTATAAGAAATTGGCTACTTTGAAAACCAGCAATGGATGGATATACAAGTTATTAGCTTACATTTGACCTGCGTGATCGGGCTACAGGATTCAGTAACTGGTTCATTTAAAACCGAGGTGTTTGACTATGACACGCATTCCGCTACAAAAGACTGAAAAACTTACTACTGTATGTAAAACGCCTTTTTGTTGGGTGTACCTGCTAAGTATTGTTTTTTTGCTCCTTGTACAGTATATTACACAGAATGATCTGGATGCATATTTGGAATTACAATAGCTGGAAAACTGTGCAAGATAACGTGGTAAACAATTATGACTATTGGTTTTAGAGCCGAATATGATTGAACCAAGTGACAACGATCCTGTAAGCCAGTGGTTCTCAACCTTTTCGCTGAAGGGAGCCAAATTCAAGCTTACGACTTTGTTAGAGATCCGCTCTAAATAAATTTTAGCACAAGTGAATAGATACGTTTTGTTTTATAGCAGAACGAATTCTTTTACACAATATACTAGAGGTTTTCTTGAAAAACGGCTGAGGGCCGCACAAAGGATACTTGGGCGCCGCATGTGGCTCTCAGAATAGTGGTTGAGAACCACTGCTGTATGTGGCTTCTGCATATGTTTTGTGCTTATAACTTGATAACTGTACTTCTTTTACAAACATATGTTTACAAATTTGAATTTTTGCTTGCTTTACAAATATTTGTTGACAATTTTTTTCATATAATTTGTTTACAATTTCGAAGGTTTCTTAGGAACTTCAGTGTACTCCTGCTTCACTTTTCTGCGCTTGTTGTGTGGTCGCTTTCGATTGCATTTTTTGTGAGTGTGATGTTTTAAAACTTCATATACAAGATGAAAATTGGTAATTCATACGGTTGTCTGGTTGCCTTCCTGTCATGACTCTTGTTCTTCATATGGCTTCATGAATTGTTACGTTTTCTTGTGGCAAAACATTAAACTTTGCCTTACCTATAAAAAGGCAGTGATGGCCTTAGCATTTTGGGACCCATATGAAAATATTTTGGGGTCTCCTGCCTAAAAACTTCTTTTGGTCCATATCTATCTTCTCATATGCACGTCAAATATACGTAAGGGTTAGCTGCACCCAGTGGCGAGTCCAAGGGGCTGTTTAGTATAATTACTTTAACCAAACGATTACTGCGCTTTGGAAATGATCCCCCTTTTCAAAAATGGTGACCTTCTGAGTAATATTGGGCCATCTATTGGTTTCAGGAGCATGTCACATGCAAATAGGAACGGTCTCTGCTGGTGTTTTCGAATGTGCTCTTCCGAATAAAACTAACTCCTTTACATGCTCTTCACGCTCATTAATTTTCTTTCCTTGAAAAAGTAAATTATGCTCCACTGATGAATTATTCAATTCATGAAACGATCTGGTTCGTAGATTGAGTAAGTAGTTGAACATGACTATGGCGTGTAAAAAAACTACAAAATTGATGTTGCATATTGGCCCTCCTTTTTTTCACTGCACCCCGAAATTCCAAATTTTGTTTTTGTAGGCCCAGGGAATTAACATTGAACTGAGTTATGAAAAAGTAAAATACAGTCATTAGCTTTACCTCTGGGGAAGCTTTCACATAACGTGCGCTAAGTGTAGTCGTTTTACTTCTTCAAGTACTTGTTCCAAAAAAAATTATTTGGTAAAAAACACCCAAAGATCTACTGCATATAGGTATAGTATTAACAATATTTAAAATGTACATATCTTAAAACAAACCGACTATTTTTACTGCCAAACCGTAAAAAATAACAGCTGAACACCGCTAAAAACTTTGGACAAAACAATCGCAATTTTTCAAGCACTTCAAACTCATTAAATGCATAAATAAATTTGGTGCGTTTCACTAAACATTTATGTTGAGTATTAATTGTAAAAGTGAAAAGCATGTGTCAGTTTAACTGCTGAAAAGTAGAATGTGTTCGTCCAACAAAATGCTATACACAAAGTAGTAACATCCACTGTCTCTGCTGATTATAAACCAATTGCTGTGTTTCCAGGAATTGTGAAAACATATTTTTTTACTGTCAGGCTTTGAAGATTAGTAAAAAGCTTGGTGTGAAAACGTAAAAGAAAAGCTGTCATGCAACGATTGCACCAATATTTTGATTTAAGTGCTTGGTCACAAACTCTGCTATGGCATGCTGTATATAACTACTAAAATGAGGCAACACAAATATATTTTAAAATTATTTACGGGCCAGTCCACTTATGGAGGAAGTACTTAGGTAATAGTACTGTACCTTAAAGAGAGTTTTCGTATGGAAAAAATACACAAATTCCTTTCATGAATAAATGATGTGAAGCTCAAAGCTTAATCATTGTTTCAAATTCAGTCAGGTGTAAACACTTTGTTGATTTTACATATATTTTAATGTGCTTTCTATGGCATAAAAAATATTTATTTGTACACCGGGTTCCTTGTGAAAAGCTGTGGGGAGTGTTGCGGAATACGGTGTTGAGGCCGCCTGTTGCTGGCTGGCATGTTACTGTATTCCCGCTCAGAAGTTTTTGTTGGTGTTGGCGGAGTTAAATCACAACCGTTCACCATGGGCATCGCACTCTGATAAGGGTGAATGCTGTCACCACTCCTCTTCATAGTCTATATGAATTGGATAGACAGTAACAGACGAGTCAACGACGGTGTCGCTGTGGAAGCTGCAGGATAAACCGCTTGCTTTTTTCCGGCGATGTGGTATCTTGCATCTTCTAGGGTCGTCAACGTGCACTTGATCGGTTTTCTGCTCCGTGCGACCAACCAGAAATGAAAATTTGCGCTAAAAAGACCGAGGTACTATGGCTATGCATGGTAAACCCAAGTCAGTGTACGCTGCAAGTAAGCGGCAATAGATTGCAGCAAGTGAAGAAGTTCAGCTACCTTGGGTTGGTATTCACGAGTGAAGGAAAACGGAACAAGGAGATTATAAAGGGGTTGGAGAAGCAAAATCAGTTCTACATGAGCTCTATCATTTTGTGGTCACAAAACGAGCTTTGAGGTCACAAAACGAGTGCTTTCAAATATCGCAAAGCTGTCAATTTTGAAATTGGTCTTTGTTCCAATTCTCACCTATGTTCATGAATCTTGGGCAATGAATGAAAGAGTGTGCACCGTGTGACACTTCGCAACAAAATGCGCAGCTGTGAAATTCGTAAAGCCCTGAATATCGAGCCATTTATCCTTCGACTAAAGAGATCTCAGCCAGCACTTTGGTTCGGCCGTGTGTCCAGAATGCCCTAGGAAAGATTGGCGAGGCATGTCATGCTGGCTGAATCCACGGGAACGCGGCCTGGTGGTTGTCCAAGAAGTGGGTGACGTAACTATATCTCCGACCTTGCTTGGTCCCGTCATGATGTGGAGCCAGCAGAACTATCTGAAATTGCTGAAAACCCTGCAGGTATTTTCAGTCTTTCTAGTTCAGTCCTTCTAGGGATGCTTCCCCCTCGGTATTCTCCAAAGGAAAAGCGGGTACAAAAATGAATAAAGAAAGCTTGGTGAATTTACATTTCTATTAAACAATCAGATTCATAAAGCTGTGTACATAACTATGGTAAAAAACAAAACAACTATGAGAAGCGCATCAATCAAAGAAATGGGGTCCCCATATTTTACTCTCTTGCACATCCTGTACACCCTGTAAAGCCATCACTGTTGTGTCTAAATTAGTAGTCCTTGTTTTCAAGCGTAAAGTTTGAATCGATTTTAAAGTTTATGTAATGTAGTTCAGCGCTTAAAATATTGCAGGAATAAAAACACCCGTAAGCACTGCTTCCTCTCATGAAACATACAGTATTGCTTCGAAACTCTAATCTAGTCTGCTACTAAACGTGGCTCTACAGAGTACAATGTTCTGTTTTCATATTAGGTAAAGTCGATATTCGCCAAGTTATGTTTCGTTTAAAATTTTAGTAGTCGAAACGTTTAAACAAGTCGTAGTTACAACATTTTTTGTTGTCGATAGCCGCATTCGTGCTTCCTCCAAACTGTATAATTTGTGAGTTACGAACATTCGTTGCTCTGACATCGGAAGTGAAAAATTACATTTGCGGAATGAAACTGAAAACGACTGCTCAAGAAAATGTGCTTTCTGCAAGCAACCAACGGTGCTCACTGATTTTAATTGCAAGGGACGCTTTGTGTCAAAGCAAGTTTACTAGATTTTCTGGCTGTGCTGTTGTAGTCGATGCAAATTTGTTTATTTCATTCTATATGCTTTCATTTCACATAATGTGGCCTTGATTGTCGGCAGCACTGCGGGAGCAACAGCATTTACACTACCCTGTTTCCCAAAAATGAAACCCCTAGATTAGCGTTTCTTGAACATTGGTGTGTCACAGACCCCTAGTCAGGGGTGTAGTGTTAAAAAAGAGGTGTGGGAATGGGAACGCCGTTACCACTCCACTACACCCCTGATTTAGGTTACCAAAGTAAAGTTACCCCGACTTTTACGTTGGATGCGGGGAAAGTAAAATTTTCTTATAGCAAAAACTATGTAGAAAAACTTTTAGGGGCTAAAAAGCGCACAGGCAGAATAAAAGAATCTAATTATTGACCAACCCAACCCATAGTTAGACACAAATGCAGAAAAATTAATCACAAAAGCCATCTCAAAAAAGTCCAAAAACCAAAAGAACAGATGTTTCATCAAATATTAACCAACTTTCCGGGAAACGCATAGCAATCGAATGTATATCATTTTTTGTCTATAATAGCGGATTTGTTTGCTGCAACGATCGTGGGTGACGCTTTGCATGAACGACATACGAGACCGAAACGTCAATCTACCTCTAGACATTACACGCAGGAATTTGCATTGAAATCATGCTGAACGCTGCTCGATTCAATTTAACATTTAATAACTTTTCGGGAAACATATAGCATTTAATTTCTTATCATTTTCTTTGTCTACTGTAACAGATTTGTTTGCTGCAAGATCGTGGGTTACACTTTTATGTGCACGACATACGCGACCGAAACGTCGACTTATGTATGAAAATTAGATGCAAGAATTTGGCATTGAAATAACGCTGCATGTTGCTCGATTCAATTTAAAATTCAATAACTTTTCGCGAAACACATAGCGTTGTCTTTCATATCATTTTCTTTGTCTATTGTAGTAGATTTGTTTGCTGCATTGATCGCGGGTTGCACTTTCATATGCACGACATACGAGAGCGTATCGTCAACCTACCTATAGACGTACAGACATTACACGCAGTAATTTGCATTGAAATCACGCTCCACGCTGCTCGATCCAATTCAAAATTTAATAACTTTCCAAGAAACATATACATGGCCCTTGTGAGGAAAAAATGTGCTGGTGCGAGACCTATTTCGGGTCCCCTTAATCATAACTGATTAACAACTTTATTAGCTTTCCAATACTATGATTAGAAAATGAATTTTAACTATTTACCAATGGTATTAGTTAATTTCAAAAGGTCTAAGGATAATCTCAAAGAATGCACGTAACGCACTTTGCTTTGCGAATTTCACAACTATATATCAAATATTAATACTAATAGCAGGCTATACCAATTCTCACTAGCAAAGCAAATGAAATATATCTGCAAACCTAATACAGTAATAGAAGGACAAGAATTTAGATACTCGCTTCGACATTGATTCTACCATTTTTTGACAGTTTTCTTTGATTTACTGTCCCGAAACCACACTGGAATAATGACCTCTATTAGCTTGTGGTCATGGTGGTGTAATACACTTGTTGTAACCGAGATTTTGTTATTGATCGCAAATTCGCAATGGGTTAAGATCTGGCGAGGTTCCTGGCCAATCTAACATACCTGCACTTAATTTTCGTTTCCTGAAAATCGTCTTCACTTTTTTAGATGAAAGACTTGGAATTTTCCTCTACCGTCAGGAAATGCCCTTTTCATATCTGGAATGACTTTTCTTGCAATTACATAGTCTTCTGCAGTGCAATATTTTTCTGCGTATTTTAATTTTTTGTTTTCATTTCTTGAGTAAGAAGCTGCTTTTTAGCAGTTTCTTAGCCTTTCTGCCAGCCTCCAGCAGGCGGCGTCGTACTGTACTTGAGCTTATGTGAATTACATCATCCTTGAAATCCTTCTGTAAATTAAAACTCGTCGTTATTGCATACCTTTTCCAATCATTTGTAATGGCTGTTTGCGTATAATTTCATTGTTCTGAAAGCATAACAATGCGACTCCTCTTCCTAGTTGTGGTATCTTCCATTAAAAGTCACAGAGATTCCAACATGTACGGCTCTCAGCCAGGGGTGGGTATTGGAATTTAGAAACCCGAGACAAAGTCGCATAAAAGAGCCCCCAAAATTGGACAATTGTGATATTTCATGTGCACAACATGTGGTCTTAGAAAAGGGGCCTCTGGCCCCTTAATTTGTTCGCGTTATATAAAAAAAATTGAGCGTCCGCAGAAATTTTTCCAGGGAGGGCAACGTCGACATTTTGCTTATCTTTTTCAAGTTGCTGACGATGCAATGCAAACTGCAAATGGACATTCACAAAACGCTCTTCCCTTTAAACACCACAAAGAAATTGCCCCATGCTTCGGCAAGGGTCACAAAACTGCGCTTCTTAAGCAGCAATAGCAAGGTATATTACGATAACTTGCGCAATAAGGTATCTGTAGATTTGAAAATCAGGGCACTTCTTTCAAAAAAAGCTTTGCCATGGTCTTTAGCGAAACCACAAATTAGGACTTCATATAACGTAGCAAGGCTTGACAGCGTCACTTCGAAGCAAGAGCTGCAAACGTCTGGAAACTCACTATGAAACCAGAACTAAACCTTAATGATTGAGAAAGACGTATTCCCACAAGTTACGTAGTTTTATACTGTGTGAAAATAAGCCTGCGCAAGCGTAGTTTGTTTAACTATTCCCTGAGGCACAATGGCCACACTCACAGTCTCACATTAACAATAGGTTTTTCAAACGTGTGGAAGCATTGCTGCAGATTCACTTCTTTTCACACAGCATAAAACTACGTGCCTTATCGCTATCAACAGTCACTCTCTCGGTCTCTCGCTGCATTACCTGCCAAGATGCCTGCGTTCAGCCATTCAAACTGTCACATGCACATCGAAACCCGTCTATTACGCATTCGTTAATTTGGTGCTTTGTGTGGCGAGATGGGGGCAGAACACAGTGGCTGTTTGTTTCATTTGAACACCCGTTAGTTCATGAGGAAAGGTGCTGGAGAGAGTTGCCCACGCACTGGCACCGGCGCTTTCTTAAACGAACGGAATCGCAACTTTGCTGAACGATTCATCGACAGCAAGTGGATTGCCAAATAGTTAAACTTAGGTGATTTTTTATACGTTTGGATCAGCTAAACAGCTCCATGCAGGGAAAAGGTAAAATACTTTTAGACGTGTCCGAGACAACGTGTCGTTTAAACATCAGACCAGGGGCGTAATGAGGAGGGGGCAAGGGGAGCGCGATTCCCCGGGAGCCGAGTCAATATGGGTCGCCAAATCATTGCGGGGGCGCCAAAACGTCCCAAAAATGTCACAAATACTTTCTTCAACGCAGTAAATTTGCTTCCGAAACAGCTCAGGTTCGAGTATCGGTGCGTCAAACTTGCTTCTTGCCCCGGGTGCGATCTAACCTCGTTACGCCCCTGTATAAGACACAGTTGTGGATCTATCGATAAGAAATTGGAAGAATATCTGCATTTTTGGCATTAAACGCACTTGCAGAAGAGATAGACATTGATTTGCGCTGCACTCGTCAAATCTTTCCTGAGCGCCTGACTACATCTCTCCGAGATGGATAGATATATCCATTCTCATAGTTAAATCAAATCATTTTAACTGGGTGCGAAGCCTTTTCGAGGTGTCTGAGCTACAGGTTCATTGTGAAATGGACTGCATTGCTGAATAGCTTATTGAGCTGCAAAGTCGACAGCTGTGAAGTTTGACTGAAGTTTGAGTGAATGTCCAAACTAAGTCTCTCTGCTCCGCGTCGGCAGACAACAAAAGCTCTTTTCCTTTACTACATATACTTTCACAACTAAATACCGTTGTGAAGCTGTTTTTCAACAAGATAACAATTTTTAAACCAAGCACCGATACCAACTTCAACCAGAAGACGACATCAGGTGGGCGTTGACGACCACAGGCTCTTAGTACGACAAACTCGTGAAACAAACACCGAGACAAGATTCAAATGCAAAGTTGTGAATGTGGGCGATGAACCGAATTTCCTAAAATTTGTGTTTGCATCATTCTCGTAACCTTAGTTTATCTTGAGTCCGCGAAGTTTTATACTGATCCGAAAATAGTCCGTGTCCTAAAAAGGTTGAGAAACACTGACTTAGTGTATTGGGCTAACAATGAAATAGCAGCAATTGAGATATTCCCAAACGCACACCAAAGAAATGGCGATATATTGCATATCGATTTAAACAACAACTTTCGTCAATTAGTTTGCACAAGATTGTATAAATAAAGTTATAACAACATAAACTTTGTCTATGGAAAGAGACTCTTTCTCAGCAAAGTATCAAACACTTTAAGATCTTACAGAGTATGTATTTCGCCTACAAGGTAGGCATCATCAGCTCTTATTCAAATAGAAAAAATTATGCACATAAACTTTGTGCATAATTGCCCATTTCAGTTCTGAACTTTGAGGGTCATAGGCCCCCTGGACTATTATGGGCGTCCGGTGCGGCGCACCGGCTGCACCCCCCTCTCGTTGAGCCTGAACATATAGAGCTGAGTTTATATCATTTTCTTTGTCTATTATAGTAGATTTGTTTGCTGCACAGATCGCGGTTTACACTTTTATATGCACGACATACGAGACCGAAACGTCGACCTACCTCTAGACATTAAATGCAAGAATTTTGCATTGGAATCGCAATGCTTGCTGCTCTTTTCCCTAGAAATTTTTTATGCTTGCAGCATGCCAACAGTGTCGAATTCAGATGACTCTGTTTGTCTTATGCGCATGAGCTGCACAGTTTTATGTTCATTTTTCCTCAGCGCTGTCCACTCCATTAGTTTAATCTCAGCACTTTTTCCTCCGCTTCCATCTGGATACAACCATCGTGATACCACCGAATGCAGTGACCATCCACGTGATTCTGATCACTGCACCATCAACATGCATCCATCTAACGCAGGTTTCTCAAACTCATATTGCTCTGAGGGCCAACTGAGAACTTAAAAGTGATCCGAGGGCCGTACCATAACTATCCCAGGGCGGCATTACGCCTCTGACGCAACAATGGCGGTACTTGAACCTTACTAGAAACAGTTTTTACATCTTATTTCCTGCAAAAGGTATCATGAGTTGCAAGCAAATCATCTCTACGTTCGTTGAAAGGAACTCGCTAGCCCAGAGCTTTTGAACACCGGTGAGTGAACTGAATAAGGTAAATGTTTAATCATTTGAAAATTTCGAAAATGCATCGCGGGCCGCACAAAACACCCTCGCACGCCACATGCGGCCCGCGTGTTGAGACGCCTGCGGTAGTGTTTAATTTAACCCTTGCTAAGAGTGATATCCGGAAACGGCCAACCGCTACTTTAATACAGGCCCGTAGACAGGTTTTAAGGTTTGGGGGCTAAACACATTTTTAGGGGGCAAGATTTTTGTTTTTATTGCATGTTTAAATCAAATTTTTCTGGGCACCAGAAAATTTACGAGGCACAAAAAAATTTGCGGGAACACTGCCCCGAATGCTCACCCATGGCCACGGGCCTGCTTCAATAGCAGCGCTCGCGTTATCGCCATTAGTTATATTTGATAGTGGTGCTACAGCTATTGAAAAAAATGGTAGCGAGCTATCGCTACCCCTAATTGCTACTTCTCCTTTCGGTGCATTCAAAAAAATCTTTTTAGTGTCGTTTTACTGACGTAGCGTGTTTGTTTTTGAAAACCGAATTTTGAAAAAAAAATTTTTGGAAAAAGTTGTCAATTTCGTCAGGTGCTCTTTCAAAAAAAAACATGTTCTGAAAATAATAGTCATGGGACAGTTATTAACATGATACAGGAAAGGTTATTTTCACAGTGTATACTCATATAAATGAAAAATTGACTGCAGAAATATCCATAGTGTGCATTTAGATTTGTGAGTAGATTGCTGCAGGTTTATTAACCGCCTTTATCTTTTAAGTTTACGGCATTTTCAATCGCAGCATTAAAAAACTTTCTTGAAAACAATTTTTGAAACGGAGAAACGAGACAACTCTTCACTGCTTCTCCAAAGCGTAACCAAAACAAGCAAAGTTGTCTCTAACACAAAAATGTTAATGTCACGTCGATCTTTGAAACACGCACAAAACAGGAACAGCAAGTCGAAAAGATGCAACAGCGGTATTCCCATCGAAAAGCAGAAACATACTTTCTTCCGCACTGAAGTGGTTTCACACGTGACTTTCAAGACAAAAGAACATACATTGTTATGCACTTTTAAGCTGCGTAATATTTCCGCACGGGAAACGTTCATATAGAACCGTCGCCAGATAATCTTCAACAGGGGGGCTTTGCGTTTGTGCAGGGGGGCGCTTGATATTGTAAAAATTGACAAAACTCCACTGATTTATAGTACTTCATATTTCAATTTGCGGGCCTGGAGCATTGTTTGGGGGGCTAGGCCACCAAAGCCCCCCGTGGCGACAGGACTGCGTTTATAATAGACAAAATAATATAAAGTAAAATTCAACTCCGTACGTTTCCTGGAAATTTTTTAAATTTTGAATTGAGGCGAGCAGCGTGCTGCGTTATTTCAATGTAAATTTCTTGCATTTAATATCTATACGTAGGTTGGCGTTTCGAACTCGATTGTCGTTCATATGAAAATGGAAACCGCGATCTTTGTAGCAAATAAATCTGCTACAAAAACATGATGTGAAGCTTAACGCTATTCCTATATGTTTTCCAGTAATTTATTAAATTTTAAATTGAATCGAGCAGCATGCAGCGTTATTTCAGTGCCAAATTCAATATCTATGGGTCTATAGGTTGGTCTGCGTTTCAATCTCGAATGTCGTGCATATAAAAGTGCAACCCGCGATCTTTGCAGCAAATAAATCTGCTACAACAGTCAAAGAAAATGATATAAAAGACAACGCTATGTTTTCCGGAAAGTTATTGAATTTTAAATTGAATCGAGCAGCGTGCAGCGTTATTTCAATGCCAAATTCTACATGTAATATCTGCAGGTAGGTGGACGTTTCTGTCTCCTATGTCGTGCATATAAAAGTGTAACCCGCGATCGATGCAACAAACAAATCTGCGAGAAGAGACAAAAAACATGATATATAACTCAACGCTATATGTTTCCCGGAAAGTTTATTTGTTATTGATGAAACATCTATTTCTTTTGGCTTTTGGACTATTTTGTGATGTTTTTGTGGTTAATTTTGCAGCATTTTTGCCTAACGGGAGTTGAATTGGTCAGTAGATGGATTCTTTTATTCTGCCTGTGCGTTTTTTGCTCTGAAAAATCTTTTGTGTATAACTTTTTTGGTTTTAAAAAAATTTACTTTCCTCGCATACTACGAAAAAGTTGGGCTGGAAAAAGTCGGGCTAACTTTACCTTGGTATTTAGGTTAAAGCCGAACTCTAACACTAAATATCGCTCAGATGCCCTCACACGCAAAAAGCTCTCACTGAGGCAAGTTGTAAACCACTTCGCAACTGCCTGAACGTTTCAAGACTAATTACTCCTCTAAAACGAAGATAGCAGAGTTGCAAACGAAGATAACGATAAATGCAAACAATCAGACGAAGCGATGAGTACGCAAATGCTATTGTTGATGTCACAAACAGTGATTACACAACCATGCTACTGTGCTCAGGGGCGTAACGAGGGAGGCGCAATTTCCCGGGTGCCGAAAAACTATGGCAGTGGTTCTTAACCTTTCAACCCACTCGTACCCTCTGAGCTTTTGTCAAATTTTCTCGTACCCCTTGTCTGAAATCAATTGATACTGTACT
>JGI24159J19872_10000044_pt1 | contig 58907 bp, 38 predicted proteins | sample Ectturendosymbi4_FD_19872 | JGI IMG/M metagenome (IMG submission 19872) | reverse complement strand
GGACACGGCCTCTCCGCTAAGGAAAATAAGTCACTTATTTTTCAGCTACGAAACGTAAGTTTTAAGAGAAGATTTGAAATAAACTGAAAGCCGAAAGTTAACATTGACTGTGACCAAATGAAAACTGATTTTGGAAACAAGATTTGCATGCACCGCTTGTAAACTTGGAAGGAATTTGAAACAAAAAATTCAACTGCGATGTACAGTTTAATCTTATTCAACAGAGCTCAAACCAGTCACACCACAACGATAAACTCTGGTTAAGCTCTATTACCCAAAGTTAAGTTCGAGCAAACCGTTGAAAATCAACGTTTCAATTTAATTTGATGCTTGACGTTCTTGCTTAACCAAGGGTTTTTCCAAAAGTCCCTTGCACCAGCAAAAATATTCTGTTTCAACAAACCCACTGGAGTATGAGGTAAACCATCTGCAGGGGGGAAATCTCCTGTACGTTTCTGCAAAAGTTTTGAACTCATAAAAAATATTCTTAAAATTTCGGATAAAACATGTCCTGCTTTTTCTGCAAATCGGACGTTTTTGTTCCTTTGTGGCTTTGGGCACTCCATCCTAATTCAGATCAATCTCATATTTTCTTATTTTGGAGTTTGACGCACAAAACATGTTTGAAGATGCATTTTAAGATCATTTTTGGTATCCCCCTCAAGTTGCGATCGGAGACACATATCCAGTCACTCCTGGGTCCTGGCAAAACCTTTGGCGTGAGCACCTGAAGCCCAGAATTTTATATTTCTCACAAGAAATTTATGGGATATCTGAGATACAACTGATCGCCTTACGCTCGCATGTCCGAAGGTCATCAGTCAACTGGAAGCCACTCGAGCAGAAACATCTGTATTGACCAATCAAATTGATGCAACCTTGTGTGCAAAGATGACTCATAACGCATTCGTCCACATCGAAGCATGAAAACCCGTCCTGCAATAAAAATAACTGGTAACGAGAATGCTGTCAAAAGAACAGTAATCATGAGACATTTATTGAAAAGACAAGTTAGTCTAGTTGGTAGGTGGTGTATGCCATGCAGTAGGCTTGCTAGACGCAAGGAAAATGGTCTTTTACAAGTTTGTAAAATCTTGTTTGTATCACTGACAAAATAAAAATTTGATCGTCTGCAGACCCGGGGGGGTTCCTGTTTGCTTCGAAGATTTACCCACCCCCTAAACGACTGCTGCAAATAATATATCTTTGCTAAAATAATCCGTGTATCGTCTCTGAGATTAATTCGATTTGATAAATTCGGGTCTTACTGTTAGCAGGCGAAGGAAATTCCATCCAAGAAAAGTTTATACACTTAAAAACGCAAGATTTTGGAAAAGAATATTGCACCTGGATGATTGAAAAAACAATACTGGTGGATATTATGGCAAAACAACACATCAATGGAAAAACGAAAATAACTTTTGAATATAGCAATATCTTCTTGCGTCACTCAAAAAAGAAAACATCCAAATCATAAAAGCACCAAACATGTACGGAAAAATCCAATTTGCTGGAAGAACGTTTGCATTGTGGTGGAAGTGAGCAAAGGCAATAAATAACCGATGAGCTTGAATGTATGATTTGATTTTGTGAGTGCTTCTTTCTGGTTAACTGCTTGTAATCACTAAGAATACAGGGGATAATAATAATGCGTTTTTGCAAGTAATGTAGAAGCTTACTTTGTACTGGTTTCAGAACCAGCAGAATGTTAAGAAATTTGTTTAGTGCTGTTTTATTACGATTGACGAAAATAGTTGGCGTGACGTTCACAATTGTTACAGTCTCCGCGTTATTTTAACCCTGAAAGCCTTTGCTTTGAAATTTTTGGACAAGATATCAACCCGTTTTGGAGTCTGCATAACTTGCAATGGACTAGTTGGAAAACCTTCACGCACGTCGGGCAGTCACTACCACAAAGCTTCAGTATCTTGAAAACCGGGTTGAACGAAGCGAACTGTTTCATTGGCTCGCAATGATGTTAATTTGAGCAGTGGTGGACTTGGGGTTGGGGGGGTGAGCCAAGCGGAAAAGTGAGACCCTCTGATGACGTCATCATATTCACCCAACCGTGATAGGAACTTTTGATCAAGCCCAGAAAGAGGATATGGGCGACACCCAAGGATACGTTCCTGAGACTACAGCGTGACTGACAACAGAAAATGCAAGAGGGTATTCACGATACACAACTTTGAAAACACTGAAAGTTGGAAAGAAAAAAGTAGCGACACATAAACGTTAAGCGAAAGCAAGCTGAAATTGCCTCCCATTACTGGTTTTACAGTTGCCATTGAGGGGCCATTTGAAAGCAGAGTACTTACCCTTTGCAGTTGCTCTTGAGATTCCTCGTAAAAGCAGAGTACTTACGCATTACCATTGCTTTGGGGGCCCCTTTGAAAGCAGAGCAGCTACTTGCGCATTATGACTGTTACTGGGGGGGCCCTTTGAAAGCAGAGTACTTAGTTATTATCTGCTTTGGAGTATATCATATGAGTGGATAATAACTTTTCCCGAAAATGAGAAAAATTCACAGGCGAAACACCTCAAGGAGGGACCTGAAAAACGGGGCCCGAGGCAAGTGCCTCGCTCGCCTCCCCTTAAACACACTACTGAATTTGAGACGTCTCTAAATGGTAAAACTTACCTCGGATAAAGTGTAACCAGATGGACATGAACAATAAAAGCTGCCATCGCTATTCTGGCATGCGATCTCACAACCACCATTGTCAACGTTACATTCATTGAGATCAACGCAGTAACCACCTGCATAAATCACGGAAACTATACATTCGCTTTTAATTGCACCACTCAGAAAAATAAAAAATTACAGTTTAATCTGCGTGGCTTTCAAGTGCAAAGAAGTATTCGTAAGCTTATCTTATGTTCATGAAAGTTTACTATTCCGACTCAAACCCAGTTGCAGCAATTACCAGCATTCAACCCAACTACAGTGATCTTGGTGCAATTATCGTTCGTATATTGGAGCCGTAGAATACGTGCCAACTGTGGAACAGGTGCAAACAGACAAAGGAAACGTTTGTGAATATTCTGTAGCGATGTCAATCGACTTTTCGCATCAACATTTCTAAGACTGCGAGTCATCGTCAGGAACATACCAACTTATTTCATCAAAACATTTAATGCTTTGATTTAAAACAACTAAAAATGTACTTTTGCTTTGTGGAACGAGAAATTATTGCTAACGAGCTTGGGCTCTGCAACATGTTGGATTACTCAGCTCAGCAACAAGTTTTGATCAAATTATAGGTTAGTTGTTCATTCACGAAGATCCAGGAATTATCCCAGACCATTAAAACAGCAAATAGTAAAGTTTGCTCTGCGTAAAAGCAACAGTCAATCTTTTACACTGTAACTAAACGTATTGCTAGAAGAGTTGGCTGTTTTTAATTGTTTTGGTAGACCGCATGTAGAACGAAAGTAATCCTGGTATTCCCAGATATACTAGGCCAGGGTTTCGCAACTGGGGCCCTTGGCCCCCTTGGTGGCCACGGAGCGGTTCACCGGAGGCCACGAGCAAAGACCTTTACTAAATAACTCTGCTGTGATATTGCAAAACCCTGTTGATGGGCGGGGGGGTCACAAGTGCTGAGAGTCTTTGAAAGGGAGCCACAAACAATGAGAGGTTGAGAATCACTGCGCTAGGCAATGGTGTGATCACGGAGAACTAGTCTCCTATTTCTGAGCCATATTTCATCATTTTTGATGTACTGCATTACGTTTTTCTTAGCGATGATTTGGAACGTATGTACTACAAAGAAATGTGGATAACAGTACCTTCAGAAGTGTAGCCAGGTTGACAAACGCAGTCATAGCTTCCTGGTGCGTTTGCACACGTAGTATATGGCTGGGTACAAATGTATGTTCCGTCACTGCATTCGTCAACGTCTGCGAAAATTTGTTTAAACCTGCGAGAAGATTCTTTAATCACAGTGTCAATCTACTGTAGTCATTAACCAACAAAGGCAAATCACTGAATGAAACCGAAAAGCCACGAACGTTTTATAGTAAATGAGGTGTTTTAGGTTACGTTAGTTTCAATAATTACTCAACTTTGGCGTAGTTGTTCATAAAGTCTAGTAAAAGTCGGACTCAGCAGTTTTAAAGTGTATTTGGTGTTTTAGTCAAAAGATACATACAAACGGTTGTAATGTTTCACAAAACGACATAGGAAGAGAAAATTCGTTAACGACCATTTCACCACAGTAAGATAGTGGTTCGAGCTTAGTTTAAAAACCAGATACTGTTTCAGGGCATTACAAAAGACTACCACGAAACGGAACATAAACTCCTTCTCTGCCTCGCAACACAGCTTTACACGATTAAAATACAAACGATTGTTTCATATGAAAATCAACAGCAGTCAATGGAACTCTTGAAAGATTTGTGAGATTTAGGGTTTCCTGTTGTTGAAGGTTTACTTTTTCAGGCTGCTTCAACCTGTGACGAAAACCAAACCAAAGAATTATACCCAAGCAAGAGCGACCGTCGCCATCGAGCTTGTAATTGTTTGGGCATGTGCACATTGGTGAACCCTCCTCCAGCTTGCAGCGATAACCGCATCTAAGAGCATCCTTCTCATCGCACGAAAGATCGTAGCAATCCACACCGTCGCCATGCATACCTTGCGGGCACTGACCGCAGGAGTAGGTAAAAGATGTCTCCGAAAAATTGCAAGGTACGTCTGCCAAACAAGCTGGGGCTAACAAGGGCATGATGTCGATCTCAGCAAGATATACTTAGCATCTCTTCAACTAAATCGCACTACTCATATTTATACAGTAGAAAAATTTGATACCAGTGTTAAAAAACAGCTTTTCAGCATAAACTGACATCACATAAACTAACCCGCAAAACAAGGATGGAAAGTACAAGGATTATGCGATTGCTGACAGAACGCGCCGTGACTCCATGAAGAACATTTGCAAGTGGCAACCAACAACCAATCGCCTTCTAGGAACGGTTGATTATTGGGTGAATGCCGCACAGGAATATTCTTTGAAACAGTAAAAAAATCATTTAATCATGATTTTTCGTGTTTTGCCTGCTGAAACATGTAACAACATGAATTACATGAGCCATCCAAAACAAAAGGTATACAAGCTAATTCATAAAAAATCATAATTCTTAAAGCCCAGGATAATTCAATTCACAATTCTGCAAGAATTTTAAATTCTAAAAGTTTATGAAGATCGAAAACAAGACCGCAACGTATGCAATCCATCATTCCAAAATACAAAGAAAACCTACTTCATCATAGGCACATTCACTAGGGAAGAGGCACGGGCAAATAATGATGGTTGGAATGTAGGTTGAAACTCGAACTTCGGAAATGATTTCCTGGTCGGAAAGCAACGCAGTACTGCCTTCATCGTTGTCCATGCTTGCATTCGAGTCTTGGTGTGAAAGAGCGAAAATTAACTCACAAATATTGCGCAAAAGTTGTGATACGTTATCACATCTTCAAATTATGACGTGTGCTCTCATCACGTGGTGCGAGTCGTGTGTAATGTCTCAAAACTACCTTTTGTCATAACGTTTTAACCGATCAGAAACTTCGGCACTAGATCAAAACTCTCCATGAGGTATTCATTTAAAATCTAACTGTATGAGAAAACCATAGGCAACGTTTACCTAATCATTTGCTCTAGCCAAGTGAATAAACTAAAACTCTGCTTCAAAACTTCAAAGACAAGAATGTTTGCAGGAGCATGTCAAAAAGTGCCTAAAGCTTCTTTGCAAGCTATCTTTTCAAAATTTAGTAATTCTCCAGTGCAAAGCTCAGGCAATTGAGTTTTTTTTCAGAACTTTCTCTAGTTCTATGCGATATAAGCTGCTTCAAAATGTTCCTTAAGTGCATTATTCAGGAGGTCTCTATTAAGTATATTTCAACCTCACTAAAACTTTATGCTCACCGCATTCAACGGGACAAGCGAAAGACAAATATTTTTTTGCTTCTGGATAATTTTGTGGTTTATTCGGTTCAAATTTTGCCAACTTTTACTTAACATCGAAACTAAATTCGATGAACTCCTTTGTTACTTTTTTAATGACGAAGGTCTACATGACCTATAGGTCTACATGACGTATAAACTTAGTTTTTAATATTTGAATGCAATGTGCAGTTGTTATACAAAAATATTTGGGTAGTGACTACAGTTTGTGATTTTTCGAAAAAATTGAGTATGAGGCACATATCGGCAAAGAGGACGTGTTCAGAAAAAGAACAGTTCTTACTTGTTTTAACAAAGACTTCAAAAACTACAGGTTCCTTCAGAACTGGTGGAATGTATGAGATGTCGATGCTTCCTTCAGAATCCACATCCAAGGCTAGTATTTCGTCGATGTTGAAATCTTCTCCAAATAAATCAATGGAGAAGTTGTACAGGGCAAATCCCAGCTTACTGTCCAGTTCAGTCAAGTTTCCAACTGATCCAGCCACCAACTTCAGTGATATATGTTGAAATCCATCAGACTGCAACATACAAATAATTACACATACGCGTTATTATGATGCAATCCAAGATTTTAAAACACAAAGTCCACATGGCTGTTTTTAGCTTTCTGGAGTTTGAACAAAAATTAGCTTTCTAGAAATTATTCAACAAAATTCAAAAAATGAAAAACGCAACACCACTTCTTTGGTTCCGAAATGTTANGTTGATATAATTCACGTACGCANGTACATGAGATTCGTCTGATGTTTTATAGCGCAACNATTTCATTGATTTTAGGCCAAACGCTTAGAATATCATTTAGTGAGCAAATTACCTAAATTTGACCTAAAACCTGGTAATACATTAACTGCTGTCGGACATGGCCAAGCGTGTGTAGGAATCAAGGCGCAATTTAAAAGTATTTCCAGTAGTTCTAACCTTTCACGAAATGTGTTTTACGGCGCTTGACTGTTTTCTAAATAATTATTCACTCAAACACGTTGGGTGCAGTCGCCCGAAGACAGTAGCGACAAGATTAGAAAATGTTTGTCAGTCAGGAAGTTTTGACAGAAATTCGAAGAAACGAAATCCATCGTATAACATGTGTATCACTTCAGACTCGCAAACATTTTCCTGCAACAAATGTCATTGAAACAGTTAACTGGTGTTTGATACTAACACTTTTGTGGTCTTTTCACCACACTGAGCGTATATGTTCAACTACTTTATTCCACACAACTGCATGAAAGCTGCTAGCTTTTAGTATGATAGTGTTGTTCATAAAAAAGTACATTAGTTTCAAGGAAACCTGCTGGCCAACACCACAAACTTCAATCCTTATAATTCAAACTGCGGCCAATGCGGTCTACTGAACTGACACATTTTTTAAATTCCACGAGTATGAAGAATTTGTGCTAAAAGACCCGAAACAGGCTTCAAATACTACAAAACCAGCGTTTTCGCAAGTTATCTTGAGAACAACGGCCCAAGTCATAAAACCCTGACTTACCCACACTTCACACAACATGCTGGTTTTTCCGTTTGGTGTTAAGTGCAATGTCTTGGCCGAGCAATCAACAGTTGGTATTCCTGAAACAGCAGCAGCGCGCAGAAACAACTCATCAGTGAGCGACATCAGAGCTTCTGCACTCGTCACAGCGAAAAGTCCACTCCTTGTTCCGGAGAGTGATCGCTGGCAAGTGGTTCGGAAAATGTCGGAAAAATTGGTGCAAAGTGTTGACGTTTGTGGCTCCGACCAGTTGAGACTTGTTTCGTTTGTCTGCAATGAATGCAAAACCTTGTCTGGCTGAAATGAACATTTTAGCTGAACAGTACCATACTGGGGGAAAGTTTAACTCACTAGTTCAAGAAAAACAGTATTGCGTGATAACAGGGTAAAAAATCAAACAATAGCGAGAACAATGTTGCTGGATAAGAAAATACAACCTTCTCTGAAAAACTGACATCTTATAGATTTCATCTTACAGGTTTCAAAAAAGTTTTAAGATAAATGTTTTTGTTCCGTGTCTATTTAGACATAAATGTATGCGCCTAGGCGAAGTGTTTTGCTTAAACACGATGTGAGAGGAAAAAAACATTCCATTTCTTCAACTTACATCTGGAAATGTGAAATCATATTCCAACAATAACAGTGCACGAGGTTCGATCGCCTGAAGTTGAGAAACAGTTGAAAGTAGCCATGATTGGGCAAACTGTTCTTCCAACTCTTCCGTTTCCAAGTAGAAACTTCCGGGTGCGTCTTTCGATTCGATGCTTGGTAGCAGAAGACCAAAAGATGTAACGAAATCGTTTCCAGGCACAAGATCGAAATTTCCTACGAATGAAACTTAAATATGCTATTTTGCTTCTTAGAGTTTTAGCAAAGAAGATTGCTAACGCAAAGAAATACACAGTTTGAAATTGTCGCCTTGTTCACCATTTAAATAAATTTTTGTTAAGTTCAGATATTTTTGGACACTGTTTAGACAAAGTTATATTCCATTGCATGAGAGCAATTATACAACAAGTACCTAAGTAGGAATGACATCAGGCTTTAAGCATCTCTTTGACCAGAGTACAAAACACTGTTCAAAACTTGATTTAAGAACAACAAGTCCCCAAATAAACTGACCCATAAACAGCTCTATTCGTGCAGTTCTTCATTTCCTTTCAACCAACTGCAACTAACAATCTCGAAAGCGAAGCAAACAATCATGTGATGCACAGAACTAATAAGTCCATGAAATCAAGCAGTGTTTATAAATGACATATTTATCTTAATACAGTAAATCGCAAGGTACACGAGTTTTGTAAAAGTCGCTTGCGTATCGGTTGTTTGCGCAAGTATTACTCGTTTCAAAAGACGCAGTTGTCTCATTAAGTCATTCTGACTTCTGGTTGCCATTTGGTATGATGTTGTAATACTTCTAGGTCCAACTTTAACATCTGTCTGCAAATCATCCCTGACATTTTTTCATTGTGTCTAGGTGATCTCAGGGTTTCTGTGTTAACATCAATTATTTCTCAACAAGACATAATTTGAAGCAACGTAAAATACACGCGGCGATTTATTTTGCTATGTGTTGTTATCGAATGCTTTTCATGTGCATGTAAGACTGAAGGTAAATTATCTTTTGACCTGCCGTGCTGCTTAAGCAACGCTTGGTTTGCAGTAAACGAGGAAGTGCAGCCTGAAAAGCTTATTTACCCAGTAATCCAGTAGTCTTTTCTTTGAATTCGTGTGGAAATCGAAACACGAAAGCGATTGAAGTATCTACAGCGCGGAATGTAAAAATAATAGAGTTGCTCATCAGGATATTAATCTTTTCATACGTCGTCAATTCACCTTCGTTTCTTTCACCTAAAACGAAGAAAAGAAGCTGCTTGCTGTTTCAGTTTCAAACCAGAACATACCAAGCTGGAGTTAGGCCAGGCAGAAATAGTGTCAACCAAACCAATTCACGGACAACCGTGAATCACACCGTATCTTGCCCGAGTGATCAAATCGAACAAATTTCTTGAAACTCAAGTGTTATTATAACAATTCCGCTCCGATCCTCCGTGCATGAAAGACACTTGCAGGTCGCGTAGGTCACTCCGCAATGCGTTCTTACAAAACTTACAGTGACGTCACTAAGTACGTGGAGTAAACACGCTTCTACGCCACAAGTTGTGTTGTTGCTATCTACAATTGAGCTTGAAAAAAGCGTTTGTGCTTATTCAGTTTCATGAAGGAAAACGTTGTTTTTGGAATTTATTTGAGCCACAACATGAAGCGTTGGATTATCAAATCACTAAAAACAACAGAACTGCAAACGTTACCAACTGACGAAGGCAGCAACAGAGAAAAGCAAATCTACTGGGGAGTAGACAGTTTCATTCACAACAATATGACCTGGCGCCGGCGGGCATACTTCGTTGCCATCTGCAAAATCTATTTCCAAAGTGAATCTTTGCTCATTGAGTTATTTTTTACTTAAAACGTATGTTGGCTGTAGGAGTAACTGCCTTTTATGAGAGCAAACTCTTCCTTCAAACTCTGAAAGTTGCAGTATAATAGCAATTCGAACAATATTCAAGATGCAAGGGCATCTCAATACATAAAGGCAACAAAAAAAACGTCAAACCGGGTAGTTTAGCGATTTTTTAAACATTGCAGATATAATTTTTCGAACATAGTAAAATTAGAAGCAGACGTCTGAGGAACAGCAAAATATTCACAACGGTTGGATGCTGCGCTGAAATGCTCAAGTCTGATGTGAAATGAAATAATACTCGAGTTGTGGGCGAAAAACCAAACTTGAGCAATATTTAAAAACGCATTCAATGTAACCGTGATTTTAAGCAGATCATGCTTCATCGTAGTTTTTCAGCAGAAGTTGTCAAAGTGAATTTTTGAGCCAAATTGCCCTTTCTGCAAGATTTTAGACACCAAAGTGATGATTTAAAAAGTGTGGGTCGGTGTGTATATTCCTTTACATTAAAAAGTTGATGTACGTTCAAGAAATAATTTTTGTGATTTGAAAAATCACCAAATGAAGCTTTCAATTTAAAAAATTGAAATCCGAAATCTTGCGAGGCACAAACAGGGGATGAGTAGCTACAGCTCTCTAATGTATAACGATGCCTTACCAAAGTTGCTAATCATGTTGCAACGATGCCTGAAATTTATTCAAATAATTGACTAATACTCCATAGATTTTGATAACACTCGTTCACGCAATTATGTGACACGTTTTGATTAATCTTTCAAAAGACAAACACTTGCAAGACTGCAAATACTCACCAGAAAATCGAAAAGATAGTCTGTCTGCGTAAATCTTCCCATAAAGATATCTATACATTATTTGATTTCTGCCAACAGATGCTACAGACAATGCCAACTCCACGTCACGTCCGAGAAAGAACGCAATCTGTGTGAACACCTTCCCCCACAGCAAGCGATTACTGTCTTCCCCAACAAGCTCACGATGATCAACGGTTCCAACCACAGTGATTGCTTCACTTTTTGTCAAGACGTAGTGACCAATCGCGTCAATGTAAACGGTAGCTCCATCTAACATACGTAGTACGGGATCACCTCCACCATACGTTGTTGCTGTGATTGTGTGCTGATTGTTTCCTGCGAAATTGTAAAAATGACTGCTACGAACAAATATTTTATCAATGAAGGCACCACGTTTTGCAGCAGAAGTAAGTAGCCAGTACTCAGTGAGTCTTTGCGCAAAAGAAACTAGATTCAATATTTGTGATTGATGCATTATGGGAAATCGACTCGAGATATGCAAAGATCACCTTTTCCACTCATTACTTGGAAAACATACGAGATTACTTGGTATGTAGTATCTTGTATAAAGAAAAAACGTCCACTTAATCTTTGGTTTATTTTACGTCTTTTACGTTCACCCCGTGAAAGATGCAGTGGAACGTATCTATTTAACGACTTCGTTTGGCTTCTGAATGTAAGCATCGGGTAGACTGCTGTGGATAGGTTAAGTATACATCAAGAATGAAATAAATGACCTTTAATCGCAATCGCAAACCTTTATTTTACAAATTCTCAAGTAAAATTACATGCGATATCAATTGCCATTTAACTACCATTTATCAACACTGAAATGATAGCCGTACGTATGCTGACGTACTTCAGAAATATCGCGCATTTTAAGTTCATTTTGTTCATTCTATATTGCATAATTGGGAATTTCGAAGGCACCTGGTCGCAAATATATTTGACAAGCTCCACTGGCGTTTCCACACACAGCAGTCATAGGTGACGACAGGTAGTTTTTTACCATAATGTTAGCTCTTGTTACGTTGCACACACGAGCGAGAAGATTTCCAACTTTTTAACGCATGAAACTCTGTAGCCATCATTCTCACTCCTTCATGTGAAACAAAAGATTTTTTTAGAGAAAAAGTTTCTCCAATGACGTAACTTATAAGACTTTTTCACAGCATCTTAGAGCAGCGCATACGATATACATGATGATTCGCGTCTTTCTTCACAGTAGATGCCAATACTCAAAAGATCCGCATCTCTTAACAATCCTTGTTTGCTTTGACAGGTTAAGTCCAAAAGAATGCAATAAATTTTGTCCGCTGGAACATTTGGCAAAGGCCGTTTGAAACGAAGTGGTATTTTACTTCCAAACTATGGCACACTACTGTTCCATTTTCATCGTGCCCACACAGTTCACAGTTTGCTAAACGTGCATAACAGTTCTCCGTGCAGAATCGCAGTTTGACCTTCAGTCTTCTAGTCAGACGCTCGACTTATCACGATTTGTGCTACTATACATGAACTACATTTACCGAAGTTTCGAAACGAAGTCAAACTTGGTACTTTTACAGCGGATCATCAATCATATTTATGGGCATGAGCGCCAATTGCTCGTAGGCTATATGTTTGCATGTAACCAATATTTGTATGAACCGCCGTTTGCGGTGACTAACAAGAACAAGAATTTTGGAACAGGAACAAACTTGTTCCGTCTTGACAGAACAGTCGCTGTTTCGCAGGCGCTCTGCTGAACCATTGCTCTGCTAATCACGGTTCCCAGAAATCACTTTATCTTAATTACTATTACACGATTTTGGCAGTTATTAAATACAGTTATATTGCAAAAATGCATTTATGGATATAAAATCACCATTATCGAACCCATCACTCGTGTCTGCCCTTCAATCAAGACAAATCTATCAATTGAATGCAGATGACAATCTGTAGCAAGCATGCTGGAGTTCTTTGTAATTTCTTCATATTCGAATGAAGCACTGGCAAGCTGAAACACGTGTTTTCCATCTTTTTGTTATCTTGCAGTGGACCTTTCATTGCACTTTGACAAAAGAAATTTTCTTGATTTACCTATTCCTTTCATCAACATTCTTCACTTTATCAAATTCTCGATGAGGTATGTATTTAATCTTTTCATTCTTAATCTTCAGTCAACAATTGTTTCTATGGTAAAACACTTAAACAGAGGGAGTCTTAGAAGTCTTACAAAGTCAGAACAATCAACAATCCAAACGAATCCATTAAATCATTGGTCCCACGTTATTATTTTTCATAAAACAATTGAAGTTTTACAAGAGTCGTATACTCATGCATGGCAAATTAAAGGCGTTTACGAATGTGCAATGATCTGAATAGAATCATTACAGCAAAATTAACGACGCGACACAAAAGATTTCAAAAGATTCTAGTTTGTTTTACTTCAGTTATTGAAGTCCTTTGTTTGACCTTAGTTTAGTTTAGGAAGAACGTTTTGAATCCTTTCAATTTGTTTTCTCCATCTGCTTAAGATCTTTTTACAACTTGTTAAAGCCGGGTTATGCAAAATACTGACCTGAGAGAGGACGTCTTCTTGAGAACATCTTACACAGCTGATCGCCCATTCCATTTAGCCTAGTCAGTCCGCAGCATTCCAATAAGTGCCTTGTATCTTCAAGTGATTGATTGGGTTGGTGCCTGCATTGACGATGTAGAATCATGTAACGTCTTGTAATAAAAATAGCTGAATGACTTGCAAACAACTTAAATGCGGCATTTTCCGTGGTATACCATTAACGGTTTTTAGAACGTTAGTCGAAAAAAAAACTGAATTAAAAACACATTTTATGCATTTGCAGGCGTTCATGATTTGCAAACTAGCCGATTTCTCTTACAAATCGAAACCTTCAGTATGCAAAAAATACCTTGCCTGCGATTGAGCTGCACGAATGAATTCTTATGTGCTCTGACTTAGCCGTGGTGTTTAAAACAATCCTAGAAGCCTGGTAAGAACGAGCAAGCGTCTTATGCGTTTGTTGCATCACAAAGAAAACGGTTTGCAAACAATTGGTTGGAGCGCTCATGGACATTGAATTGAATTTCGCGGTTGATCTCCTAATTATTAAAAAACGCAAAAGTGTTCGCTCATGTGGTTTCAGGAAAATGCAGAAAGAAGCTGTCACTTGTCCAGTCAATCCAAAAACAGTGAAGCTGAGATTTAACAGTACACTGAATATTTCTGTTTCAGTGCCAGGTTGGAACGCGGTTCGACCAACTTACTGCCAATGGTTAGTAGTATAAGCACTCACCTTCTTGCAAAACCTGAAAGATGCCATCTGGATAAATCAGAAACTAACATCCCGTCTACGTAGCAGCAGTCGACATTCCACCCTCCGTTATCAGCAATAGGTTGACTGTAGCATTTCACCTTGTGCCGTGATACTCTGGCCCATCTCTGAAAAATGCAACATGCTTTAAATTTCCACAAGGCCACTGAACGTTGGATGATGCTTTGTATTTCCTCACTCTCATGTGCGTAAGTTCGTAAAAAATCCTATTGTTCCTTAATTTCCACAAAAAGGGCAAAGAAACCTCAAAACAAATTTAACATTAATTCATAAGAGTTCTTTTTTTCTAACATGCATAATTATGTAACTTATTGCTCTCAAATGAAGGCATTGTTAAAATACTTTTTATAGTGCACATTAAATATATGATGACTAATCTCTTTCTGCGTATGTGTCACAATCTGCTCAAGGATAGGTTGATGAACTGTTATATTCAACAAATCAAAGCAATGCTGGTACTTGCCAATGTTCGTCGGCAGCTACAGAAGGAATTTAAGGAATAACTTTATTCAACTACTTTTTATGTCAACAATGTTGCTCTAGAAATTACCATCATCTTTATTAGAAAATAAGAAACCTGTCGTTCAACAAGCGAAACGTTTGGATAGAATTTTCATAATGAACAAACAGGTGGATACGTTTTCAAAAAATGTGGTTGCGAAAAAAACTTGGTTGTGCTTTATTTGAAGCATTTTTCATAAAATAGAAGCTTCAAAGTTTTCAGGAGGGCAAATAATCATTCAAAAGCATTAATCATAATGCTCCAAATGATCTACAGAAACCAAAACCGAAACGGCATCTGTCAATGTCAAAACATACAAACCTGTAGAGTGTTCATTTCCAAAGCATCAAATTTCAAAAAGTCCACTGCATCATCTTGCGACCAGTGATCCTTTCTCACCTGAAACAAGGCGCCTTGTTTCACAAACAACTTTTTTACTTAGAAATAAATACTGCGGCGTAGTGATCACGATTTCCAAATTACTGAGACATCAGGATCCTGTTTCCATGAAAGTATTGTATCACATTGGGTGCTGATGCAACAAATGTTTCCTCTTTTTAAAACTTCCGGGTACTTATTTCACAAAAAGTGGCCATTTATCATTGAAACATCCACAACACCGACCGAATAAAAACCACAAGCGCAGCATAAATTTCCTGTCTAAGTGAAGTCAACAGAACACCCGCGTGAACTCTATCATCAATTCAGGGAAACATCACATGCGAATACATATTTCACTGGTTTCTGTTACGCAATACTACGAATCAATCTTATTCATTTATTCACGGTAGGATGCAAGCCGAGATAGCGCCAGGATCAGTTGGATAGCTCCGTAAAGTGCATGAGGACAAACGTGGCTCAATTTATTCAAAATTAGTTATAAACCGAGTGCCAGTAACTCCAGAACGCATTATCGGTGAAAGGAATTACGTTTCTATCAAGTTTTAAAGTTGTGCTTTGTCGGGATTTTCAGATCCCGACGGGTCATATAATATGATGAATTGAACTTGCAAAATCTTTCCCTTAAATTTTTCCACCAACATAGTGCGTTTGAAAGAAGGATATCGTGATTTTGCGAAATCGATAAATCAGTGAGACTTCGGGAAAAGCTTAGTGATGCAGTGTCCGAGCAACCGAGACTTTGGTTGTGTCATCAATGAGTGAATCACCGTAGTGCTCCGTGGGCACGAGCTTCAACCTCAACCACCTCAGCAAAGCAGAGTAAGACCGTAGCGCTAATCACCTTCACCCAGTTAGTACAAAAAGTCTAGACTTCGAGCTGCTGAACTTCTTTTCATCAGAAGCATTAACCTTTTACCTATGTTTATCATTCCAAGAAAAAACTCGACTCGTTTTTTGACAAATTCGTTCATATCAATAGAAAGCACATGAAAGCATCGCATTGTTTACCTTTCACTTTTCCGCAGATGCTTAAAGAAACTCACCCACAGCAAAGGTTTATTGAAGGCCATCTCTTCCGAAGACGGACACGTTTCACTGACTTCAAGGTGGTCTATGACACTTTCTTGAGAAATCCATTCCGTACAAGATGACAGTGCTGATAAGTGAATTAGAGGTTGAGTACTGCCAGTGATCACCGGCTAATCTAATCAATTACAAAAACAAGTCAAGCAGGAAGGAAGCAGTGTCAATGAAAGAAGCATTTTTGTCAATTTTCGTCGCTCCAATCTCTAACTGTAATATTGTAAGAAATCACATTACCCGATGGCGGCGACTTGCTGATCCTTGAAATGTCCACCTTGTTTTGCCAAATAGAAATGTTGAACACCTGGTGCAGAGATGACACGGCGTTGGCTTTATCCAGGGAGAAACTAAAAGCGAAATGAGAATCATTTGCACAACACAAAATATATGCAGTACAAGGAAAATCTCAGCTAAAGAATTAGAAAAAATGCTAAAGTTTTCAAATACTACAGAAATTTTGCAAATGCGGAAAGTTTGCGTAAAAATTACGGAAACGTTTTTGCCAAAAACAAAGTTCAAAATTCTTGAAACACAGCAAAAATAGTTTGCAAGCTCAGGAAAGTGGATGTTTAAGATGTTTTTCTCAACACGCCGTGATATTTTTGCGTGCCTTTGAAAAACAACAAATAAGACGCAGATTCTATTTTATTTAAAGCTGAAAGTGCTTGCTCAGTAGGAGAAATATATTCTTAAATCTTGTTATTGGTGTGACACCAATTGTCTTCACCGGCCTGTAGAGAAGCACAAGCTAATGTAATTGACACAGTCCAGGCTATTAAAACAATTATATTGCCAAAACTCTTACGAAGATCCACTTGGGAGGTCATCGTTGTTTTTCGTAACATAGCCCTTCAGCACAGCAGGACCGGAGAAAAACTCGGTTTCTGTTTGAGATGGTACAGAGCTCTGTGCAAGTCGCCCGTGAGCTGTTAAAGCATAAGTTGATTTCGAGTCAGTTGCAATAATAAGCTGGAATGTAAAAGAATCTTGTTTGGAAGGACTCGCATTCTTTTGCTTCAGTCTCGACTCCCACTTGGTTGCTATGTCATGCCACGTAGCAACAACCACGTATACGCTTTCAAAAAAAGGATCAACTTCGTGACGAACTGCATCGTCGACGTCACGCAAAATCCTCCGATCAGTTGGAAGGCCGAAAACGCTGTAGTCACTGATGCAGACTTTCGACGAGTTGTTAGGTTTCAAACCAGATCTCATCCACATTGGAGCAAGAAGTATGTCGAAGTCGCTCAGAAAACGGAACAGCAGAATGTTGCCAGGGTTTTGCAGCAGCTGGGCGCTTTCAACCGATATGGACTTTTGAGTCAACACCGCTATTCCGTTATCAGCCACGTGCAAGTAGCGCAAATACTTAACGTGGGTGCCTTGGCCTTCCGTTTGCTTCAAAATGGGGAAAGATAGTTTGATTTCCTGGAACGCATTGACATGATTGGCGCTGGACATTCTTCTGCAGCGCGTGCTCTCAGTAGCTGGAATCCAGAGAAGATCTTTAAAAGTTTCAGTGTGGTCCGCAGGTCTTCGCTCAACCCTGCAAATAAGAAGCAAACGTTACGCTTTCTTGCATGGCATGAGCACTGCTGGCGGCGATAGCCCAGTGGAACGTAAACATCAATTTGGGCGGGAAGCACTGGCTTCAACCTTCCGCCAATCGCCGTTGACTACATACAAAATAAGTAACGCGAGCGTGATGCACCCATCATGATATTTGCACATACTTTTGCGTGTTTGAGGGAGGAGCGTTTTTGCCGCATCGCTTGAAGTTTCCATTGGGAAATAAAATTGGGTGGTAACCGGTCTTGCATTCACATCTGAAATACAACCGTGCAATCGTTACGTACGTGAAAGCGTGGTTTGCAAATTTTTGAAACGATGCTTTGCATAAGTTGTAAGGAGCAATCAATTTAGCAAATGAAAAGAAAGCTATATAAACGTGAAAATAAAATTAATCATTGAACAAACTTTGCGTTTCGCGTGTCGCTGCTCAACATCGACTCCCAAACGTCTAAAAGCAATCATTCTCTCCTGTCGAGGGTCCTCAGCATTTTTTACTATCTTATCTAAAATCACGCATGTATTTCAAAAACAGTTTTGTGCACAGATACCTTATAAACGTCGCTCGAGATTATACTAAACTCTAATTCTTCTAACACGTTTGAAAAATTATTACGATTAATTTGCAGAACACATTCATTATGTGTGCTCAAATATTAGAAATATCAATAAAAATTATTTGCGTGCAAAATTTAAAGCAATTTGTGAGATGAAGTCAATAACAACTGCGGTAATTTCAAAGCTATAGTCCAAGATACAAGGTACTCTTAAATCGGACAAAAGAAGATGACACTAGGTAAACCAAATGTTTATCAAACACCCATAATAAAACTTATGCTACAGTATTAAAGTAACCAATAGGTTTGAAGTGAAACGTTATTTTAAAAAATCAGAAAACAATATTCGTTCCCAGAATAAACAATGCCGTTGAAAATCACCAAAACAGGCAAATACATCCGTTAGTACCTGTAACTGTCGAGTGCTGTACGATGACACACACCTCTGTCCCGTATCTGGTCACATCTGTCTCCTTCCGGCAAACACAGGTCTAGGTGCGTGAGAGGACACGGTTCGTCTACGCAAGGAACCTTGTCTGCAGCTTCACCTTTGCAAACAGTGCATGCTGTTAATTTTCAACGAGCCTTAACACAGAGTGCTTCGTTGCTTATCTTTTTTCCTGCAAACAAACCTGACACATACTAGACAACATTTCGCGAAGCAGTGTCGAATGCTGCGTTAGAAGTAGATCTGAATGAAAGAGTAATTATACTTTATATTCTGCAAGCAGCTAAAAGTCTTGCTGTGAAACTTTATCTGATTTACTTAAATGACGTTACATTGTACATTTCATTGTTTTGGATTAGTTGTACTCCACGCCGTTTGATGATAAAAACAGCTTAGCGTTTCATGCTATCGTTTGAAACTTAATCAGGAACTTGTACAATAAGGTATGTTGAAAATTTGAAGAAAAGATTTTATGCTCAAAGGATGACTTCTTTGCGTCGCTCCTCAAGATCTCTGGTTTTGTGTGAAGCGTATTCTGGGGCGCAGATTTGATTTTATTGGTGCAAACATTAGACAATTTTCATCCAAATTAAAGTTACAGAATTGCTTTTTTGGTTAAGCTTTCTTGCTCTTTTGTGCATTTTCTTCGCAACATCTGTGTCGCTCTTCGGTGATGCTTGTCATCTTCAAGTAATGATTGTGAATATTTTTTATGAATCAATTGCCTTCTAAGCAAGATTGTTCTGGTCAAACTAGACGCCAAACTTTTTAAGATTTTCGTGGCCATCCTACTGGCTGTCATGATGGACCTTTCTGTTGTTGATGACGATGACTTCCGTATTTATGCAACAGATCACTGTGTGTTGTTAATGGACTTTTGAAATCCCTTTCTCATGGTATTAAGCCATGCCTTTCCATCCGCGCCAACTTACATCTTAGAGCACAGGGATTATTGAACCCTCAAAGTCACACTCGGCTATGTCCTTGTGGTGGATGTACGCGTCAGCTTGGCCTACATGGCGTGTTGCGGAACTGGTCAAATAAGAGGTCTTTGGTTGAAGGAATTTCTATTTAATACACTTTTTATCGAAAGATAACAACTGCAGGCAGACCTGTAGATTAGTGCTGCACGCCGGGACAAGCGAATGATCTCTGACAATTTCTATGAGCACTGATCTTCGTTACCGTCTCAAACAAGAGTGTGTTGCAGAACCGTCGCTGGAAAATCGTCAGTAGGGGGGCTTTACATTCGTGCAGGGGACATCCAAATTTGAGAAATTTCTTGGCATCCAAATTTTGACAAAAAAATTCTTGGCTTGACATCCAAATTTGACAAAAATTCGACTAATTCATAGTGTTTCATATTTCAATTTTGGGGGCTTGGAGTTTTGTTTGGGGGAGCTAAGCCCACCAAAGCCCCCCAGGTGGCGACGGGACTGGTGCGCTGGGAATAAAGCAAACTGATTCCTTGGTTTCAACAAGGTGAGCTGCCACGCGGCAAATACTCATACACTTTAGACACAAAATACCTTGGCAAGACGAGTCTGGCAATTCCACGTCTCCCAGCAAACACGTCCTGGTCCGAGTTCGCATTCCCTCTCCACAAAGAGATGAACACTTTCCGAACTCAGACCATTTGCTCCATTCTACGTCTTGATGACAAGTCCCGTTGCAAATGCACCTTTAAAAGAAGTACGTCGAGTTGCACATTTTGCATGTATCGTTTTTGCTGTTCTATACGCAAGAGTTTTTGTCTTTTATCTTTGATACGCTTAAAAAATTATATAAGTTTTTGTAAGCTTTCCCAAGAATCGGAGGTTCAAACTACTGACCTATAACCCGGCACCAATTCCTCACAAACGTAGTCGCCGCAAGTATCAGTTGTGCAGTTTTCAGAGTCTGAACAGTAACGGCCATCGCCAGTGAAACCAACCCTGCATTCGCAAACGTAGGACCCTGAAAAGGAAAAAAGACGTGGCTGTTTATTTTCAGCGAACAGAGTTCCACCATCGAATATTGTTGCGATATGAAATTTTGTTCTAAAGGGCGCGATTCCAACTGAACCATGCAACACATCTGATGCAACAGTGCTGGTTTGTAATTTGCTGTACCAAAGGCCCAAAAACGTAAGTAAAGGATAAAAGATTATTTGCGTTCTTTTAGAGCAGTTGTTCAAATTCATATTTGAACCAAAGACCAAACTTAGTAACTGACGTCAGGTATCGAGGGCGGACCTTTATTTGTCTTTTCTTGCAATTATCGACTTTCGTATAACTTGTGCAAGTTACAAATTCAATACACACGAAAAACAGTGTCAACTACTAACCTGGCAAGTTAGTGCAGTTTGCATAATTGTGGCAAGTATTGTTGTACTGGCATTCGTTAATATCTAAGCACTGTCCTTTGAAATAAGTAAATCCTTTGCTACATTCTTTAGTACATGTGAAAAGCATCGATCCATTCTTTCCTGTGAAATAAAAAGTACTTCTGAAAGTCAAGCGTTGGTTGCCTACTTAAAATTATGGTTGAACAAAATTTTAATTTGTGGCTTAACTTAACCCGATTCACAACTAGCCTGTACAAAACTTTCACATTTGTTGAAAGTCCCTGCTGAAGGTGGCCATTGGTATGGCTGAGGAATATTCGTCGAGTTATAAGACGAATCACAGGCCTATGGAGTTCTAGTCATTTGAGAGTTTTTGGACCGAAACGAAAGGAAGTTTTCTTTAGAAAAGCCGCAAATCTTTGCAGTTCAGTTCTGACTCGCAGTTCTGATAAAATAACTAAGTAGATGACCTCATCACTAACTTGTAAATCCCACATCCTTTTGCTATATATAACATATATCAAAACGTTCTACAAATTATGAAAAGAGATCATTTTCAGATGGATAGTTTGCAGATACGAATATTGTTTAACAGATGAGTGTCAGCGCACACGTTGTGATTAATGTCTTTAAAATATTTTCACAAACTCACTTTCGTAAAGCACAGTGCAGTTGTCTACATGGACGCAGTATCCGTTTTGATCCGCCAAGTAATTATCTTCCGGACAGACGCATTTATAACCATCAGACAAATCATAACAGTTGGACGGTGCTTTGCACTGGTGAGAATCAAGTTTCGTGCATTCATCAAAGATCTTTGATCCACAGTCAAGATATATCGATCGTTGTGCGACGTTGTCCTTGTATCGGATTAAGATTCCATCATCCTGGTTTTGGTGACGTACATAGTAAAACGTAAAGTTAAGATTTAACGAAATTTTAAGGCGTTGACAATTGTATGTAATTTACAGTATTGACAGCTTTTTGAATAAGCTATTTCGAAAAGCTCTGTTTTGCCCACATTCTGCTTCCACGGCTTCAGGATAGGATGTGGTGTAACTTCTTGAAAAAAGGAAGGAAAAGCAACTCCCCATCATTTGTACTGTTGTTCAGTGGTCCCGACCTTTTGCAACCGCGGACCGGTCAACGCTCGACAATTTTACCGCGGCACGGGAGCACTCCCTGTGTGGTGGTTGTGAGGTCACGTGCAAATCATTTTCGCTACTGCATCACTGTTACGCACGCTTCATAAAAAGAAAAACGTGCTTGATCCTCTACAGCTCCGCTCCATCTCCAATACTCACTTTATGTTTTTGCGCTCTCACTCTATGCATGCAATAGTGCTTACATGAGAAGAATCGACCAATCACATGCCCAGAAAGCGAGTGGTGCCACGACCAGTATGTATTTTGCAATTTCGCGGCCCGGTACCAATCGATCCGCGGCCCGGTACCAATCGATCCGCGGCCCGGTACCAATCGATCCGCGGCCCGGTACCAATCGATCCGCGGCCCGTCATAGGGCCGGGCTTGGAGACCATTGCTGTAGTTCACTTTCATAATTTTTTATTTTTATTTTCAACTTGTAAAAGCTGCATTAGTTTTAAAATGGAAATGATAATTAATGGAAACAGGTGAGATTGTTTGCAGGGATTACCGCGTGCTCTGAACTGGACAAACGCTATCAAAAAGTTTTGTTTCAAAAATTGTATTATTTAATTTTGATTGATAAGTCTTCAGTTTTTCAAAGTAAAAAACTGTTGTTAACTTGACTATGGAAATCTTCAATGTTTTCATATTCAAACGTCTAATTCATTTTTCGATTTCTGTTCTATGCCTCTATTCAAAAACTGTTGTTTTTCTTTGCTGCACTACAAAAGATTTTTGTGGTAAATAGTGTTACTTCGAAATTTGTGCTTCTTCACAAATTACTAAAATCACAACATTTTAGAAATTCAGCAAACAGCTGATTGCTGAAATTTTTGCATATTTTACAAAAATAGTTAATTAACTTCGGCAGTAAAACTCCACTAGAATTGGAGATGGAAGAACAAATTTTAGTACTGCAGATGTTTCAGGCTCGCAAATTGTTAGTGCTGAATTTTTGTTAGAGGATGCAGTTGGTGTCCTGATGGATACAGAAATTGTTTTGATAAACTTTGCATTTATGTTGGACAAACGGCATAGTTTTATAACGAGAATGGTAATATGAAAGCTATTCAGTGGAATCAGGAAGGAAAATTTTGTAAAACATCACTGTCACACAGCATTCAACAAGATGCAGTGACTAAAATCAGGCGAAATATCGATGACACAAATCGTGTTTTTCTCTTAAAAATAATCCTCGGCTTTTCAACGATAAAAGTTTGAAAATTTTGCATATTGCATTTTTAAACTTACTATTTCAGAAATCTGACCGCGTTGTGTAAATAAAAGGACGTTGATGGAAACAACTTTCCAACAGAATTCTGGGTTTGGTGAAGCAAATGGAAATCGCAATCCTGCTTCGACATCACTCAGATCTACATTCACCATTTTGGAAAGCATGGATGAGATTACAGTTTCTTGCTGATGGGTGGTTAGCAAAATGTCCATGCGAAGACAGTCTTGCTTCATCGCTTCCAAGTATTGATTGACGGTTGTGATGCTATCATTGGAAAATATCAACTGTGTGTCGTTTGGACATACATGCACATATTGCTTCAGCAGCGGATTGATTGGCAAAGCTTGTGTGGTATAAACGCTGCCTAGCAAAACGTACGGTATACGTGAAGCGAGTGTAGTTTTTTGTTGTGTGTTCAGAAAGTGAAAATCATCGATGAATACCCTGCACAAAAAAAAATTGAGAATCCGTTCTGTTTCCACGCAGTTTTTGCACATGTACGCTATTTTAACCTTAAATAACGAATTTAAATTAAACACATTTAACTTATTACAAAACTAAGAATTCTTCAGAGTGGTAGTAACACTCTGATTTCGATAACGCTTGCTGTGACCGATGAGCTTATACTCCATTCAAAACGTGCTCATCACAACAAAACTATGCACCTTGTATCATCCGGACAACCACTGATGGGGATGTTTCTATAAAATATTCCATTGTTTTGAAACGTTTTTTCGTCGACTATGACCAAATCATTGCTTTCCTCTCTCACCAAAAATACTTCCAACTGCCAAGAAAAAAAAAACAATTATTTGTGATTTCTTATTGCGAACAATATAGCCACAAATATCGAATATATTATTTCATTCAACGTTTCAGCTAAGTCGTACGCCATTATCGGGAATATTCAACGCTGAAACGTTGAAAAAAGTATGTATTCGATATTTGTGGCTGTATTGTTCGCAATAAGAATCAGCAGCAACCCAAAGTATTTGTATCTTACAAGCAGGTGATTTAAGAACCGTTTTACAATACCCATGTGAATCTTTAATCATCATTTCTTGGTACAAGCACTCACGTGAAAAAATGTGAAGCTAGTTATGAACCAAACTTTTTTTAATTTTAGGTATAGCCTACAAACACCAAACACGATGTGTCTTGATGCATACCTTTAAATCAACCGTTTCATCTGCAAATGCACACTGTTGGAAGAGAGCCTCGTCATGAAGCCATACATCAGATACATTTGTGATTTGCAGCAAATGAGTCGAATTGAGCCAAACTGGTGAACCAAGAATCTCTGATACTGTTTTTGTTATAGCAAAAGCCAAACTGCAACTTTCTGAAGTACATACATGGAAAATGAAAGCAAAGTGAAGGTTTTTTCTCATGTAAAGGTGTTCGCACAAGAAATCTGATTGAGGTTCAGTAACATTGGTTGAATTTATATCGTTGTCTTTCAAGGTGTTTGAACTGATATCGTTCTCTGCAGTTTCTTCAAACATTGTGTTTTCTTTACTAACTGTTGCCAAGTAGCCTTTAGATGTCGTTGTTGATACAGTGGGTGCTGTTGTGCCCATTTCATTATTAATGAGGCTTAATCCCTCGCTGGTAACCGTGGAAATAGTGGCAATACAAGCTTCACCACAGTGCGTTGTATCTCCATTGGGGGTTATGGTGACATTATAAGAACTGGATTCTGGTTGTAACAACAAATTTCTAGGGTCAAAGTACTTGGATTCGATACTTCGAATGTTCCTTGTGGATAAAGATTGGGAAGTGTGGAGCAGTTCTTCACATACAAAATGAAAAACGTCGTGCTTTGAAGCGTGAATCTCTACCTGAACCAGAAAAGCATGAAGTTTTTCGTATTCAATCGCCGATAAAACGTATGAACGACGAGGAATCAAGAAGAAGTTCGCGTTTTCCGGCAAATCCGGAACAGAGATGTCAAGAAGATTTTGGCACAAACCGGTTGCAGCGAACCTTATGTGGTTGTTATATTCCACAAAATCAGTCAGTGCATTATTGTTGAACATGACAGCTGCCTGCAAATGCAAATCCAGGTGTTCATTTGTTGCTTTGAGATACGCACTGGCGTATTGGGAGAACAACGTTCGATCCATGGTTACATCAACTGTTACGTTCACCAAGGCCCAAGCTTGAGTTGTTGTCCTCGGCGTAATTTCAACATCCATTATCTCGCTAGTAAACAACTTCCCATAAATGGAAAGCGCTCCCTCGACCGAGAAGTCAACTCGAAGTGATTCTGTATTTATATCGGCACTGATGGGTCGACCAGTGCAGTTCCACATTCTAAATGAAATCGAAAGCGAAGTACTTCCATCACACGGTACTGCAATACCTCCTCGTGGTCGCAATATTCTATCATTTCGAAATGGAAACAAACGGTAAGTTGGTAAAGAGGTTTTGAGAGCTACCGTGGGGTAGGTCAAAGCAATGGCATCGCCAGGACACTGGAGGATCGTCGTAATCGACCAAATATTGTCTGACCGGCTGACGTCAACAAACTGGTTTGTTTCGTCAACTACCGCTTTCACCGTCAAAGCACCACAAGCCCAAGATGCGAGTTCAGATGTGGTTTGGAAGTGTCCTTCCAAATAAACTTCGTTCGAGAATCGTCTCCCAAAGGCAAGCAGTTCATCTGGGTCCAACATGAACTTAAGAGCTGAGCTAAAAAGCAGGCATTGTTGAGCGTCCTCTTCGGGCAGCTGAGCGTAAAGAGAAATGACAATATTTCCTAAAAACGGTGAATCCCCCGGCAAGCTGAAAAGAATCAATAGGCGTTTTTTCAGCACAATGGTCATTATGATACATCAAAAGAAAGTGAAAATAAAAATCATTCAGATTTCAACCATTCACATAGAAAGACAATATTTGTAAAAACGCATCACACATAGACAAAACAAGTTGTCACAAAATGGTTGATCCAAAGACATTTTGACAAGAGTTTTTATATGCTTAAATTGCGCCGTGGATATACAAATTGGGCCCTTTCATAAATAGTTTTTTGTGTTCCCTAGCTTTTGTGCGTGCCCCATAAGGTTCGGTCAAACTACGTTTGACTTCATTGCCCCCACTCGAGGTATATTGATCTTCAATTCGTTGTCACTACAAAATCGCATGTGCGCAGAGAAATTCACATTTTATATAAGATTTACTTACAATAACTAGGAATTTTGCATGTCTTTTCTATGCCTATCCTTCGCATTTTTGGGGGTGAAATTGTGTTTGATTATGAAGTAATAAGTTGTTTCGACATTCAACAAGCTACTTTTCAGAGTCAGATAAGCTTGAGAATAATTGCTAAGTTGCTGGAAAAGCCGTCTGAGCGCCGGGTACGTTTCAGCACGCCTGGGTGACATAGTTTTATCTCAATTGGCATTTGATGCTAATGGTGTTTTTTTTCTGGCGGTTTGATCCTGATTTTAAACACAAAAATACGGATATCTTTTGTACTTTTGCTGATGAACTACACTATTGTGAGATAAACAGTGTTCTAGCACAATTAATTTGACATGAAGTTTCGCAAAACATATGTTTCTCAATAAAAAGGTTATTTAAAAATAAGCGATCCTAATAATCAAGATCCGGCTTTAGATAGTGATGACGGCAGGTTTGAAAATTCATAATTTTTTTATGCCCTTTTTTGTTGATGAGCATCCGATTTGGTAGAGGTTCATTCTAATAGTTTATTAGGGTTTTGTTTTCCTGTCGTATGCCATAAAAAGCTGGAGCCTTGTGCCGCCAAAATCTTTCACATCTTCTGGGTTTCTACAGTAATTTTATTCAATTGTGATGCAATCAGTTCCAGCCAAGAATCAGCGGTGCAGACGAGCACAGCAGCTATGTCACCCAGTCTCACCTGGCCGGATCCACTTTGATCATCATAGAAAATGTGACTTCGTCAAATAGCTTGATTGGTTTTTGACTGATGATGAAGGAGGTGATGCCCAGCTTTATGTCGTCATTCACGGAATGCTTGCAGTCCAAAGCAATGTAATCACGTAAGGATAAAATACCGTAGTTATTTGCCAGTTGATTTTCTCTAGCCAGCACAGATGCTGGACCTGAAACATTGTAGTGGCATTAAACACGACTTGATAAAGCAAATGTTATGCTGCAGTACATCATGCTGCGATAAACATCAACCAAAATTCTTTGACGAGCGCACTGTGTTATAACAAGAGCAATTTAAAACATTGGAAAATATCCCTTTTCACATCTAAATCTGCGAAGCAAAGCTCAAATCGATTTGCTGAATTCTTGACAACATCTGAGGTTGAACTGCGCACAAATGTGAATGGAAAGAATAGTTAAAGCTTTTGGCGTTTCGAAAAAGTGGTTTACGCTCATGTACATGCAACGCAGGAAAGTCAGGCTAGGTGAAGCAAAAGGGAGCCACTCTCGGTAAGGCAACACTTGCCTTGTATCAAGAAAAGCAGATGAAAAGGATGTCTGACGCAGATGATTTCTGGCAAGGTAAGAGAAACGTCGCTCTCTATCCAGACACTGCAAACAAAAGTTACGCACATTTTTGCGAATTCAGGATCTTTACTTAATCAATATGAATGACTAAGAATAATTCATGACTGACAAATTTCATTTCTTGCTTCTTTCCCTCAGATGAAATTGAATTAAACATGTAAAGAGTAACATATGTAGGATGTTTCCTCATCGCAACCGTGAATGTTGGTGTAATACGCGACTGGCAATCTTGTAACATTTTTGCAGTGTATCATATTTCCCTGAAGTATTTTATGCTCAAACGTTTTAGTTTGAACAAAGTTTGTATAAGTGCATCAAACTTAGCAAGTTGGCGCAAAGCTGAATATAATCTCTCAGTAAAATATCCACAAGGAGACTACTTTACCAGTAACTAGATACAGGATGATAAGTGTAAACATTTTGAACCGGGTAGAAACTTCATTCACGCGGAATGGTCTGGAAACTCTAAGATTTAAAAGCTTGTGGTGAAACGTTGGAATGCTTTTTTTGCCCTCATAGCGCATTTTTCTCAACTTCATTGGCATCCTAGAGAGTCATTTGCTCCTCATAAAAATCGCAACATCATAGTTTTGTTTTTATTCATTCCCATGGAGACGCGATGCAAAACTTTTATCTTTTCAAACAAACAAGCTTTACCTCACGTTTGACGTTTGTTTGGTGATCTGTGACGTAACAACGTTGACCGGTTCAATTTCTTCGTCTTCTATGAACCGTAAGATTGGATCGTGAGACAGAAATATTCGCAAAGACACTGCCAACCTCCCGTCGACTTTCAGTAGATCATCAACCTTTTCCTGATCACTGACGACGCGAACCAGAAATTTGGTTTTGAGCAGCTGGACCGCCTCGGTGTAAAGGCGTTGGTGTGCAGACGGCATTTCAAATTGGAAAACTTTAACTTCAAGAACATCACCTTGCAAGAAAAGACATATCGAGCTGATGATCGCGCATGTGGCGGGGAATGAAAAGAAAAATATTTTCATTGAACATAGTTTTTCTCTGAAATACTGAGAGAATACCTCGAAAACACATTTCAGCATTACAAATGTAATTTTTTAAAAGTACGACTTCGATGAAAATGCAAGTGCGATTTGTAAGTAAATTTACCTTGCTTTCAAATCAGTCAGGTAACGAAAAGGTCAGTCAGTGGTGTAGGAGATGGGGGTGCAAACGCACCCCCAAAAGCTTTGATTTAACAAAAATCCGGGCAAAATCCTTGTTGGGATGCTGTTACATCACAACATGGACACCGAAGAAATAATTACGAGATTCTGTCTATGGAAAGAAATCCTTTCTCAGCACAGAATCAGACACTATAAGACCTTACAGAGAATAGGTTTTGCCTACAAAGCAGGCATCATCAGCTCTTATTCAAATAGAATTAATTTGCACAACAAAACCAAAAACATCCTGTTTCATGCATTGACAACAACATATACACGTAATTACGAGGCTCCTGCGACCTTGCAAATGCAGCGAAACTAACAATGTGATTTTCAAAGAAACTCGATTTTCTTCTAACGTTTTAGCAGCTGATGAACTGCATTCAACTGTGTCGCGTAACAGTTGCTTGTGTTGCAGAATAACTATTGCGGATAACTAGGCAAGTCTTGTTGCAATATAATCGTGAGAAATTTGCATTTATTGTTAACAAAAGTTGCAGTGAAAAATTGCATTTATGCACGAGCATTTTAACCGACAGTGATTTACTCAAGCGATTTATTTTCATATGATGCTAAGTAATTCCAAACATTATCTGGGGAGCAATGGCTATCTTTTGCCAATAGTTTTCTTAACATGCTAATACTTCGCTCCACAGTGCATGAAGTTGCTTGGCAATTTAACANTTTNGCCTACAGTTCTGGACTGATGTTAGGTCAGGTAGTTTCTACAATTGCTTTTAGGTCAATGTTCAGTTCGAATCGGTCACCAAAGAGAACAGAACCACAGGGTGCTGAAATAGTTTTAAAGCATGTTTTTGAATCACACTTTTACATGTTGCGCAATACTTGATAAAAGTTGCAGTAAAAAGTTGCCATATCAAATCCTTGGAAGCAGCTTAAAACATCGTGCTACATAATTTCTCAGTATTTAGGAAGCTGTTGGAAGCTTCAAAAAAGTTGCATAAGTTGCAAAAACTTGCCCTACTGGCAATGAACCGCGGGAAATGTGTTCCTGCATTCAGTTCTGCTCATATTCCACTCTTGTTCTTTTTTAAGAAAACATCATTTTGAGGTATTTGCTACAGGTATTGCTGGACTGTTTCATACTGGCTAACGCACAAATGATTACAATAAAGTTTACCTTGGCAGTCGATATGAACTGGAAATTCGACGTCGTTGTTTCTAAGGTCGTAGTCGATGACATTGGTTAACGTGGGACGTACTTTGGCGGTGAGATGGGTACTTCCACAAAATAAACCGTTCCAGCCGATAGCAGAAGTAAAAGGAAAGTCAGCTTCAAAAAGAAGTGACCCACCAATTCCTGTGGGTTTAGTTTCCCGGACATTGTACGTGACAGAGAGCACGGGAATCGCTTTGATGTTCTCTAGTGTTCTGCATAGAAAGGCTTTGTGCAACAAAACCAAAAACATCCTGTTTCATGCATTGACAACAACATATACACGTATACTTTGAAGCTGGATTTGCCTGAAGATAAATACAGGCTACCAAGTTCGATGAACCGCTGCTCTTATATCCCGAAAATTGTACGATTTCAATTAATTTTCAAGTTGTCAAATTTCACGTGTTTATTCTGCAGATTATCATTAAGACATTCGACACAGCAGTGATTATCATTAAATTCCAGTACGAAAAACTGTTTTTCTGTGCTCAAAATCTATCAGCTGTTCCTTTACAGTTATACACTATAAGTAGTTAAGCCCTCGGGTGGTCTGCAGCCCAAAAGAGCCGTGGTCCTTCGTAGCCTCCCACACCCCCCCACCATTTTGTGAATCAGTCTACTTAGAACAATCACCAGCACTGCGCAGAGGTGCGACGATCACATCAACAGTGTTATCTCCACCTTCTCGTATGCTCTTCTATTACCGTCACATATCTACCGTATGTTCGTGTTCTTCCATGTTTATGTGTGTACCTGCTTAGTAGCATGTATGTCAAAGCGCTTCGTGTGGGTGTGAAGACGATATGCAATACATGAGAGAATGCAACAAGTTTGGGTTATCTTTATCCTGGTTTTACCACACCGTTGTAAAATTCTTTGAAATCTATGATGGAAGAAATTATAGTGTGTAGATGGTTGAAAGATTTCCGCGCTGTGATTTCAATCTTGTTTAGAGAAACGACACACTATGTCCTAAATAAATCTTCAAACCGCTTGTGGCCTTTGTGACTTCAAAAGCGGAGCGCATAGTTCAGTATGCTCTATGCTCTATGCACTCCGGTCATTTTGCAGATTTTGCAGGGAACCTGACTATGGATGCATAGAACATAATGAAGTGCGTAAAATTGGCTTACGAAAGCTTTTATAATGCAGCCATTCGCAACAAAACAAGTGATGATCAACTGCACGGTTCAATAAACGATATGAAATAGATACGTTGTGGAGAGTGAGTCGTACAACAAAAGCGTTTAAATAAAAATTAAAGAACTAAGTTTTCTACAAACAGGGTTATCAGTTGTTTCAACGGCCAAAAGTTGCTATATCAGATAGTAAATGGCACTGAACTCTTTGCAGACATCCAGTGGCGTTTCTGATACTTCTGTCGTTAACTTCATCAGAATGACATGAAAAGAGCAAAAAACAATCAGATTTTTGACGTCAACGGACATGGCGTAGTCAGAAAAACAAATAAGAAACATGTTGATGAATAAAAACGTAAATCGTTTAATTTTTTGTTGATACGGCGCTGGCGCCCATACCGAAGCAGCTTGCCACGCATGACATCCCTAAATGTGGTAAAAGCATGACCCACAGCGTTCTTACATTGCGGCTCATGCTCAGTGGGGACTGTGTATTTATCAGTGGTAGCGGTAATAGCTGATCAGTGTAAATGTAAACAAAGAATGGCACTGTCTTGAGGTTGCATCATCTCAAATAGTTGACGAAAACAGCAAGAAATACTGAAACGCACACAAACGAATGTGTCTGTGTGTGTTTACTGCAGAAAAAACGGAAGATTTTATGCCTTCATTGTCGGCCGAAACGACAGGCGAGCACGACAGACTACCTGTACTTTATCACCAATAGTGACCAGTGCTGCTCATTGATTTCTGTAAGGCTATTCCCAATAGTAACAAACCTTAAAAATTTGAAAATTTTCAACTTTCTTTTAATGTCACCAAATGCGTTAAAGTGAAGTTTATTCAAAATTCCGGAAACGTCTCCGTGCTTGACTGCATTGCCTTGTCTAGTCTATGGGAGCTATAATCACGAGTGCAGTTGTACAGAAATGCTATGTTCGGCTTTTTTTTAAATGTTATACTGCAATGATTGCCGGACTATGTCCAACAACGGGAGTTATCAATTTTCTGCTTAGCACTATGTGCATATCTGCAAAGTGACAAACTAGATATTTTCAACGCAGTTATAAAACTACGCGCTACAAAATTGTGCTATTCAAAAAAATCATTTGTGCTATTCATGATACCTTTAGATAAACTGAAATTATGGCTTGTTCCAACCAAGTTGGAAATTTTTGCATAAAACTCGAAACATCCCTGTCTACGTTGCCCAAGCAACTTGCATCAACCTTTGACTGAAAACCCACGCTTACCTGTCAAAATTTAATGCTGTCTGGGGAAATCACTGAAAAAAATCACTAATTACGTTTGGAATGTTTGAAAGCACTTGCAAAAGCTCAACTTTCTAAACTTAAGTCAGCTTGTGAAAAGTAAGGTTTTACTAAAACACAGCACCACGTTAAATCCACAGGATAAGAACCAAGTTGTCAAGTTATGTTATTCGTAAGTTTCCGTTGCACTGCAGACGGTTTTCTGGCAAATAAAAGTTTCTGCAGAAAAACTCTGCGATTGCGGTACTTTTCACCAAATATTATGCAAAACGCGCAGTGTCTCATCATTTGTTAGTTAAGACTGCTAAGGACCGCAAACCCACTGTAGTGCCAGTGACTTCGTCCAGTCATAACTTGCCGACCGATATAACTGCGAGCTAGTCAAACCCTCCAAATATGCGGAATTTTGTAGCTTAGAATAAAACAAAATTGGAAAAATTTGGATTTTGTTTTTTTGTGGGTGACGTCGCAATGTGGATAGGTTTACACATTTTTGGCCGAGGGCACCGGGCCTTGAACACCAACGCCATTTTTGACTCAAGTTTTTATTGGAAACTGGGCTGTAATAAGACTCTTTAGTTTAGAGCCTTTGATTGGCTTTCTAGCGTTTCTGGTTCAAAATTTCCGGAAAAACACGGTAAAAATCAAGTTCCGCAATCATTTAGCCATTTGGGCTGAAGGCCATAACTCGCCGTACGATTGAGCTAGAGAGCTGTTCAAACCCTCGAAAGATGCGGAAAGTCTTGTATTTTCGATTAAAGAAAGTTGGGAAGTTTAGGATTTGAGCTGTTTTGAGGGTGACGTCACATTGGTGGTAGATTTAGGCCTTTTTGGCTAAGTCCCCTAGGCCATAGGGGATTAACTATTAATTCATGAATTTGTGACTTTGTCAAAGCCACTATTGTGGCTTTGCGGAACTTCCCTATAGTATCGTGTTTCAGACGAAACTTAGAATTAAAAATGGAAAAAATCACCAGTGACATTTTTGCTCTACGACCATACATACCTTGCAAAAAAATTGGTCTTCAGTGTCAGTTGCTTTTAGAACATATAAACCTAAAGCCGTATTATTTTGAGATATCATTGTAGGTTCTAGCGTTGACGATCGCTACACTGCAAGCGAAGTATAGACTCTGTAATATGATCAAACGGGTCTTCTTTACTTAGAAGGGCTCCCTCAGACAGACGACTTCTCATGATTTTTTCTTTAAAAAATTTTTATTAAAATAAAATCTACGGGTTTCAAAGTAATGAAAAACCAATGGTTTTGCGCAAACCGTGGTTGCTAGGTGGGACATCTGAAACAAACTTTGCCTGAATATTTTTTCAGCGTATGTCAACAGCTGTTCAGTTATGTTGTACTTCCTGGCCAAGTATCGCTTGAAACTTCTGCCCCAGAAGAACTGTCTGTTCAGCGTTCCACATCAGGAACCACTGTGCTTTTTACCAGCTAAAATGAAAAGAATCTTCACTAAAAAATAGTTTCAGAACAATCCGACATACTTGGGTATAACTCTTGACTGGAGTTCACTTTCAAAGATCACCTCCTCAAGTTCAGCAATCGCCCTGCGAGTCTGGGCCAGGACTGCTCAATTAACATGCTCAGAAGCTCGACAACCGCATTGTTTTATGCTCCTGCTGAATAATGCCGTGCCACAGTGCTCGTACGACCAAATTAGACTCACAGTTGAATGAAACGACGCGCACAGTCTCAGGCTTCCTAAGACCCCCTCTTACAGACCTCCTCTCCTTTCTCTCTGGTACATTGACCCTCACAACTTGAAGAAACCCAGCACGCCAGTGGTTATATCTCAAAGCTGAAAATCCCAAATATCTGCTCCATAAGGTCTTGCACGTACTATGCGCTCCTGGCAGACTTCGCTCGGGACGTCCTCTCACATCGTTCATGGAGAACCTCTCGAATCAGGTTTAATCACTCACTCCAGTTCCATATTTTATAAAGTCATACAAGCTTCACAAACTCCGAACAAGGATACAACATGCCGCACGCACAAGCATCGGTCCAACCCAACGAACTGCGCCCTGCACACGGCCAGTTTCACGGCAGCTTTTGAAACTGAAAAGATTTTGAAAAAGACCAAATCTGACCAACAGTGTTCACTATAAAATTAAATTTGAAAAATAATTCAAAAAGTCAGTCTCACCAACAACGCAAACCAATCTGCGTTTTGCCAGACTATGAAAAAAAAGCAACCCTGTACTTTTTGGCAGTGATTATGTGTTTCCTTACCAGCAGAAGAGAAGCTCCACTCTATAGTTATTTATTTCATAGTACAACAAACACAGAGTAACCACTATAGCTGCTGTACTTACGTGCCGTCACTTGACAGATCTGATACACCTGATAGCCATAATTCTGCAGCAAACCCGCGACCATATGTTCCAAACTCTCGGTTACCGGCATGCTGTGAAGCAGGAAGGGTCCAGCGCATTGACATAACAATTTTATTGCTGCTGCCTTCTTTGATCAAAATGCTGGAATTTGTGACATTAAGTTGGTAATCGACGTAGTTGATTAGCGAAGCTGTGAAATTCTCGCACAGAAACTTGGACGGATCAAACATCAAGATTCTGTTTGCGAACAAGCCAGTGTCTCCTGCAACAGGGAACGTACAAGCTAAGATTTCTCTAGTGCGAATCTGTTCTACAATATGCCCTGTAGTCGGAGTGTACTTGTGTTTAGCACACTAGATACGCATAAATGAAGTCTCTGTACAAACAGGCCGACATAAAAGTGAAGCACTATAGGAAAGTAAAACGAATGCCATGCATATAAGTCATCTAATCCTGCTGCACTTAAAAATGGCATAGACAGTTTCAAAACTGCCTCCAGTAACTATAAAGTAGCTATTAAAGAAACAGCAAACGCCCAGAAAGATTCTCATCTTCATTCAATATTTATACAGCATACATTATAACAGAGTGATTTAAAAATCTTGTTATCGTTGTGCAAGTTCACCAAATTTTTCAAATGATCTCGAATTCAGTATGCTTGGAAACACTTCAACATTTTACATTTCTTACGTTCACCTTTTCATGCACAGAAACGGCATTCATTTCAATAAAAAAGCTGTTTTGTGAGTTATAAAATGATCGAACACAGTCGGCCAAGGCTGTGCAGCTTACATATGAAGCCTACTGGAAGAGAATTCATAAACGAAGCAGCAGCTGCAATACAACTTGGAAATGGTACAAAAATAATCGGGACAATCACCAGTATTGGAAGAGACTGCCGAGAAAGTTCGGGAGGTATTGTTCGACTGCATTTGCTTGATGACTGTCTTCAAACATGGTACTTAACGTCTGCCGATTGTTGTTTTTTTTCAGAGTTATTTCGGCCCAATTCCAATTTTAAGTGAAAAAGTTTTTTTATCAATTAAGTCCCCGAATCGCCAAAATTTTGGCGCAGGGTTTGCAACGCTATGACTCGCCAGTCGATTGCGCTAGAAAGCTGTTCAAACCATCTATGGACGCCATTCCAATAACCTAGTAGTTTAGCTCAAGTTTTTTTCGAAACTACGCTATCATCCGAGTCTTTAGAGCCCTTGATTGGCTTTCTAACATATCTGGATCCAACATTATGCCACAAAAACCAAAAAGTGGTCAAAATTGCTACCCCTAATAGAGGAAACCAATGGGTTGAATAACATCCAGTTTGTATATGGCCATATCTCGCCATCAGAATAGGCTAGAGACCTGTTCAAGCCCTCTAAAGGCTCGTGAAGACTAGTAGTTTAGACTGGAAAAAAAATTTCAGCTTGAGATCTCGGGTTTTTTGTTGATGTTTACATATTGAGAGCATGTTTATGCATATTTGTTTACATTTGGATGATGGCGTCATATCCTGGGAGTCGAACAATCCACCAGATTTTGTGACTCAAAGTTTTTTTGGATTCTAGGCTAGAATACAAGTCTTTGGAGGGTTTGATGGACTTTCTAGCATTTCTGGTTCAAAAGTTATGGCAAAATCAGCAGAAATTAATTAGGGAAATCTCCACTAATTCCCTAGGGAATTCTTAGAGGATTAAGGGTCTTTCGGCCATAACTTGGGGACCAGAAAGGCTAGGAAGTCGAGCTGGGCCTCTACAGCTTCATATTCCAGCCTAGAATACAAGCAAATTTGAGCCACATTTCTGGCCCTTTTCCGGGTGATGACGTCATAAAAGAACAACCAAAAAATAGCCTAACCTACCCTTTTTCTAACGCCACCTACCCAAAAACCCGCACCCAAATCTCAAAAGTTTTTTTTTCAATGCAAACTAGAAGACTTTACGAGTCTTTCGAAGGCTCGAATAGCTCTCTAGCATGTTCTTGCGGCGAGTTATCGCAAGCTACACTGGCCGCCAGTGGGAGACTCATGCAGTTTTCGATTTTTGTGCACAACGGGGTATTTGGGCCATAACTTTGGTTCTAGACATGCTAGAAAGTCAATCAAGAGCTCTGTAGACGCGGAAGATTGTCTAGTTTCCAAAACAAGTTTGAGCCATAAAAATGGCCCATTAGATCGGCGCCCAGGGAGGGTCAAAGTTGGTCAAAAATTTTTGAAAATGCTTTCTTTGTGACGTTACCAAGAGAAAATCCCCCACCCGAATCAAATACTTTTTTTAAAATCGAAACTAAAAAACTTACTGAATCCGTGGATGGTTTGAACAGCTCTGTAGCTATAGTAGCTGGCGAGTTAGAGCGTTTAAAGCGTTTTAAACCAGCGCCAAAATTTTAGTGATCAAGGGACTTAAAGGGTTAAAACTGCATTGCAGAGACAAGATTGTTTGCTTTTAGTGTAAACCAGGCCCGTCGCCAGGATTTCGCAACAAGGGGGCACAAAAAGCACAAAGGGGGGCCGCATTTTTAAATGCAATATTGGATGTATGCAGCAACCGGGGGACAAACATGAAATGATGGGGCACAGATTTTAAATCGGGGGGGCAGGCACCACTGCCCCCCCGCCGAAAACGGCCCTGGTGTAAAACTCACGTTTCCATAAGATTCAATAAAAAAGCAAACAGCGTAGTTAACAGCCCTTCAAATAATTTTCCCGATGTAACGTGATTGGTTTGTTTTGCAGTATTTATGCGAAAAAACAATAACGTGTTTATATATGTTTAGAACCCTTTGCGTGCATGACGCTCACCGATATGCGACCTCATTTAAGATACAAGTCTATTAAAAATTATTGTTTGCGCAAATACAAGAAACAAATAACGAACAGTTGTCACTTCCGCGAAAATGCGACCATCCGACTGGGTTGGCTGAAAATATTTTTGGATCAAACCAAAACAAATTTATCTGTTTAGCTGTACACATTTAAGGTTAGGCCAAGCATAGAAAAAAGTATGTAGTTTTTGCATTTGCAACGGCCCAAAGTTTTATACAGAAAAAATGACTTGGAGTTATTGAATATCCTCCACTTCAAAGCTATTACAAGATATTTTACCTACCGTAAGCAACTGTCACATTAAGGCATGGTTGGAAAGCAGGCGAACATTCCAGCTGCTGCAGTTGAACTTGTACACGGCAAACTAACATTCGGCTTGTCCTTCCCAAATAAGGCACTGTGATGTAAGAAACCGTATTCAAGGAAATAATTAAAGATAATCAATTGACACAACTCGATCCTGTCAAGTTACTGCTTTTCTTCTTCCTAGCTCAACTTCCACTTTCATAAAGTATTCCAGGCCACACATTGCAAAAACACATCAGTTTTGAAAACTTTCTAGCAATACGTTTCCACAAGGGCAGCGCACTTGAATCAGAGCTGTGTTTTTCAGCACACGCGCCTTGTATGAAATGAATTCAGGTGTTAGGCTTGTGTCCTTTAATTTCGTCCAAAACTAACAACCATAACCTGCAGGCAGGGCCGGTGCTAGGTGGTTGGGCCCCCCCCGAATTTGGACGTTGGGGCTCCCAATATACAGTACATTGTATTTTACACATAGTATTTGCGTAAACAAAAACATCGATTTGTTTTAAGCTTTTTCTACAGCATCAGCACAACGTACAAAGCTGACAGACTTAAGCATTTACTATGTTTCAAGCTAGGAAAATTACTTGTCCAAGTTTTCAATAATGCAAACATTTTTTTCAACTCAAACATATCTCATATTTCAGGAGTTTCACTTTCAACAGATATCATTGCCAGATTTGTTAGTTTTTCATCAGTCATAGTTTATCTGTGAAACGTTTTGATTAGCCTCAACTTGCTGAAGCTCCGTTCAGCTGTATTGCGTATAGCAGTGATCGGCATACTTTCATTAGAATGGCCTCAAGCCCTCTTTCTATGTGCATCCGCAGCAATTTTTCCAGGGGGCAACGTCGACATTTTGTTTATACTTTTCAGGTTGCTGACGATGCATTGCAAACGGACGTTTACAAAGCGCTTTGCCCTTTCTTCACAAAAATAAATTGCTCCATTTTACAGCAATAGCAACAAAAAATTCGCTTCGTTGGCAGCAATAGCCACAGGTATATTGCGATAAGTTACAAAATAGAATCTTCAGATTTTAAGCAGGGTACTTTTTTACAAAGAAGCAAATTGCTGTGGTCTTTAACAAAACCACAATTATGCATTTATTTTGCCTAGCAAGACTTGCCAGCATCACTTAGAAGCAGGAACTAGAAACGTCTAAGATCTCGCCCAAAGCAATCAAACACCCTTTCAATAAATCCTTGCTTGTCTTTACTGACTTTTTCACGATGAACACTCAACCATATAAACCGGACAAGCATTCAGTCTCACATTAACAATGGATTTTTCAAACTTATCATGCTTCTCTTTACACAGTAAGTTCTAAAAGTATGTGGCTCTCCACTATTAGAACTCACTGTCTCCCTGCATTACTTGCGTTCAGCACTTGCATGCGGCAAAATGCAAAGTGAACACGTGAAGCTTAGTTGTCATGTTATTGTTACGCAATAAAGTCCAGCAGTAGAACAATCTGCACGCAAGTTTCGCAGCTTGCCTCTGCAGACAGGCAAAGCAGCAGACATGAGTGAACTGCAAACTTATCACTGCATAACTCCAGGAGAGTGAACCTGGTTCTTGTGCGCTGTGAGTGTCATACCGGCAAATAAACTGTCAACGCAAGAACTAAATCGATTTAATCCGAATTGCGCTCCTGACTTCAGGTTTACTAGTAATTCTTGGTTCTTAGTACCAATTTCCAAAAGGAGGGGCGAATGCCGGTTTTGACCCGCTTGCGGACGCCCATGCCCTTTAAGTCGTAATTAATCCACGTGCTTTTTTTTGAAGGCCCAATTTCAAACTTATTTTGTATTCAGTTATCTGTAACATAGCAATGCTATGCTAATGTAAGAAATTTTGTAATGACAAAATCAATGCCGGGCTAACGTCAAACAATCAATGTTCTATTGATATAGCTGTTACAGTAGCCTATGTTTGATCCCACGCAAACCGGCGCAGCAAACACAGCCCACAACAAGTGTTGCGCGGCCCAATAAAAAGCGCTGAACAGCCCACAATTGGGCCGAGGCCCACCACAGGAAACAGTGTTATTCGTTAAATAACTGGATTTCTCATTGGTGTAAAGTTTCGAGTTTCATTGGACAACTCTGATGCAAGATACACTGGATATTACAGGCGCGGGCTACGAATACGGTTATGCATGATTATATACCGGTTATTCTATACTTGTATAGTGAAAGGATACAACATAGGTCTACAACAGTGGAGTGACTGACGGGGGTACAAAGGAACAAACCCCCCCTAACAAGCTAAACAAAAAATCGAGCATCTGTTTTATTTATATTTTGGTATGCAGTATATTTTTGGTGTTCAGTAACTTGTTGTTTTACGCGTTTTTCGGAAGTTTTTGGACTGTTGTTTTCGGGGGATTTCGGGTTTTAGTACAGTATATAGAAATCTGCATCCGGATACACTTTTATTCATAAACTTTTTTCTGAATGTTGGCGAAAGGACCCCTACGGTGACCAGTGGGCCTCTTTCAGCTACAGTATACGTTTCCTACCCTATGGCCAAAACCTCTAGCTACACAAATGGTCTACAACTTAACTTTCCTGAAAAATTTTACTAGGCTATACTGAAAATGCTTGCAATCAACATGGATTCAGCAACGTTAGCTGAACAACAACCAATTTACCAAGGCAAATACTGACAACGAAGCTATTCACAATGTATTTGGCAATGATTGGCTTTAGGAAGTTACGGGTCGTGTGAAGATCAATTTCTTTGATGTATTAGATTAATATGAACATTGAAAGATGAAATGTGTGAAATCAGTTCTTGGTGAGTTCAGTTCTGGTGTTTCAGTATGCCGTAACAAAGGTACTCAGTCAGATTTGGGGGTCCCCTTTTTGCCCGGGTCCCCCCCGGCCGGGGTGTATGGGGGGCCCTTCCTCCGGCTCTGCCTGCAGGCAAACGCATTATTTGTTTCAAAAATTATTGCCTTGCTTCGTGCATTTGTGTTGAAACAACTCCCACAAGCCTACTGTTTTAATGCAACAAAANTATAATATTAAGCCAATAACAATTTTAGGGTTCAGGCTCATAAACTGGTTTACAGTGCAGACAGTCGTATGATTTTGAATGAAAAAGGTCCAAGCCCTATTGATGCACTACCGAATATTCGAAATTTACGAAGACAAATATGCTTATGATAGGTCATAGAAGGAATTGTATACAATCCTGGAAGCGTATCAAAGCAAAGTACAGTACACATACCATCATTGTCGGGTATGCAACTGGCTGCTTCTGGCGGGAGTGGAGCGGATTCCTCCATTGCCATGGGCAAACGTGCACAATTTCGAAACGAAGTAAAGACTGTAGGCATTGTGCTAGTCAAGTCGCTTGTTGTTTTCGCAAAGTTTTCGTTAATTGACAAATGAAAAGAAATGTTTTGCTTTGTGTTTGGAAGGAAAACTTGTGGTAAACTTCTCCACGTCAAAGATTCAATGGATGGTTCGTGGCTGCTGCATGTTAACAAAATAGGCACGCTAGATTTCGATACCAGCTGCTTGGTTGCAACGTCTGAAATGAACGTGAGATCGACCATCCACGGGCCGCAAAGCGCTCCGTCCTTCGGTATTGGCACAACTACTGCTCTTTCGGAAGCAAGAGGCAAGCTGCTTGAGTTGCACCAAGTCTTTCTCAAGATACGACACCCACTGGCAGTCGAACGATTTTCTACAACCTTCATGCACTCTGTTACGTCAACATTGCGCAACAACGTGAGTGGCTTTGGTTGCATTTTCCCTCTGAATGGCTTCTTTGCTAAACTTATTGACAGACGGAAAACTGGTTGAGGACAAGACAAAGTTTTCTGCGGAATGTGACGAGATTCCACGGCATCAAAAAGCAAGAACATCGATGTCCCAACCCCGGCCACCCTACCGCTGCGGATCTCAGGTTTGATGAGATCACTGAAAGCAAATTCCAATTCTTTACACGAGGTGGTGCTAACGGGGAGGAGGGCGACATTGTTACGCCATTCGTCGATCTCGTCGAAAGCACCTGCACGTTCGAAACGTTTTTTTTAATGCAATATCACATTTTGATCGAAGCTTCCTTAGTCGCAAAATTAATATATTTACAAGTAAAGATTAACATTTGTATTTCAAACAGGATCAAAGCAAATGTGTGATGCTGTCAATCTTCAAGCAGTGACACCATAGCTAAGCAGTTAAAGCCATCTCTTAACAAACATAAGACATGAGTTCGCATTGCACAGGGATGTTTATTACAAATTCTTTGACGTTTTACTTGAATGTTATTGTGTTGTTTTTTCGTCTTTTTTCGATGATTCGCAAGAACGACTCGACAACGATTTAGCCCAGAAATAACTATTTCACCGTAACCTTCGAGTTTAAAACAATATTTAATTTCACTAGCATGCTTGCTGGGATTAGTCGTCCATATTTTGGTACCACCAAGCTTGAAAGAACTTTCAACTTCTTCGATGAGAGTTTTTGACATCCCTACTTGCGATGAAATAATAGTATTACAATATAAGTATCAACAAAACCATCGTAAGCTATCCTTCACAAAACAAACACTTTTTATCAAACTTCTTTTTGAAGCTTTTAAGCAACTTTGCATACATCGAATAACGAATTTCAGTAACATTACGAGTATAAGAAAGTACAAACGCCCAATTTTATTCTTATGAAACTGACAAGATTTTTGAAAGTCTTTAAGCTCCTATATGAACCTTGTATATCATCGCTTGGAGACTTGGCTACATCAGCAACAAGGATAAGATGCAGACTTGGAATGTTTCGATCGAATGTATTCGAACAAATCCGGGCAATTTTATTTGATGTTGCAAAGACTTCGCCACGCACTTGCAAGACACCTTTGAAAAGCATTCCTCCATCAGCTTCCTCTCTGCATGTATGATGTAACAATGAAATGCAAATGCAATGGATTGTTCATGAAAACACAAACACTTCAGCACGTGCTTTTTAGAAGCATTTTAGCAATGAAACAGAATTACTGACGATTGGTTGTCAGTTGTCATAAAATCAAACAAGCTTTAGCAGAAACTGAGAAACACGAAGTCGCTTAACCTGACTTTTGAGAACTTTACATGACTTTCGCGGTAATCCATTATGACGTCATCGATAGAAGGTCGCTCATGTTCAGTGACATGTAAGGCATATTGGAATCTCCGAGTGATGGCGTTTTGCTCATGGACCTTCTCGAAGCTTTGCATATCTGTATCCAAGTTTGACATGATTGCAAATGATGCGTCAAACACCAAACTGTTGCCAAGCAGCAGGTAATCGCTTTTTATGACGTTAAAGGTTTCGACCGCAATGTCCATCGCACGGGTCACGTTTGATTGGGTTTGAGGCGCATCACAAAACCACGTCATAGGCGCCCAAGAAATCAGGGTTGACACCGAGTAACCTTGTTCAATTGCTGCCAGCATGTGCTTGCTGTTGCCCGCATGAAGGCTGGCCCCGATGTATCTGTAAACAAGGAAGCATTGTAAGTTATTTTTTTCTTTTTTGCAAAATGATGGGTATCCATGTTGATCTGCCATAAAATTTTTCGATTGGATCTAACAGCAAAACCCAACTGGTGTTCACCACTGAGCTGACTTGAGTGCTTTTCTTAGATGGCTGCTAAAACCTTTCACGTCGTTTTTTGGCTTTAGGCTTTGCCAGCAAATGCACTATTATTCCTACACCAAATAAACTCGAGACTGATGAATTTCCCCCTCTTTTGTGAAAACGTTAGGGTTGGTGGTAGTGACCAGATACTCTTTTTCACAATTTAGTTCCAAAAAGGAAGAGCCATTGAGGGAAAATAAAGCGCAATTTTCCACCTCCAAACGAAATTTGGAAGTTATTGAATATGTCCCACTTGCAGATGACGTTAAGTTTCGGCGGTTGTGTCCGGTGCAAATCATGTTGTTACCTCACAGTCGCAGGTTTAACCTTCGGTCCGTAATAACTGATTCAGTTCAAGAGTCCAAGCTGTACCAACCTTGGTGGACAATTTGCGGATTATAAACTGTCCAAACAAACTAAACTAAGAATTTACCAACCTTAGTCCATTGCAAGGAAACGTATAATCAGATATTCCGATAAGACCTTCAACAATGTATGCGTTTTTCGGTTGAGAAGAAAATTTGGTTCTGAATTTGTTGCCAGGATACATCACGGACAGAGCAAGCTTGTTAGCGCCACCTGTTTGCTGCAACGACGTGAGGACGTGAGGCTCCAAAGGAATAGGTCTTCCATCGATTGTGGAAGAGTCACTTAACCACAGCCGAAGACTAAAAAATGTAAGAAAAGATTCGAATAAAGCAATGAAGAATAGGCATTACCTAAAACGTAATTTTGAAGGCGTTTATGAATTTAAATATTTATCTTGATTTTTTATTTTACGTTGAAAGAAAATTTACTAGCAAATCAAAACTCACAGAAAATGTTGGAAATGATGAGTAATGCCGCCAATCAACTTGTACGTTGTGTTATCAAGAAACAAGTAAACGCAACAAGTAAAACGCAAATACGTTTTGATAAATGCATCGCAATTTGAATGACGTTTCGTTTCATTCTCTATTTCTTTCAAATTTTAGCGCACTTTCTCCAAATTGAAATAATTACATAAAGTTATATGAAATAAATATGACTTGACTGTGCAACAAGAGCGAAAACTAATTCCGGTTCGAAGTTATTCCACCTTTAGTGTTTTAAAGAGCTAACAAACTCAGCAGACCAGTATGAGTTACAAACGTGTATTGACGCCATTATATTGACCTCGCCGCACAGTTATATCCACAACATGGGAGGACTACCAGTGCTTATTTAAAAAATACACTTTTCTTAACATTTAAAGCACTGTAGTTTCACTTTCGTCCATGAAACAGTTCTAAAGTCTTCCCCAATCGTGTTCGTATTTTAAACTATTGTACGCGCGTGTGTGTGCTTTAGTGGCGTGAAATTAAAGCAGCCACACAGCCTTTAAACAAGCATAGATACTCTTCATTTGCAGAAGTAACCTGAAATGCTCAGTCCCTTCTTCCGCTTCAGCCACACTTGAACATTGCTCTGATGACGCTTCGCAAGCAACGGTCACTGTAAGCTGCAGTGGAGTGGGAAAAGCGTACCAGAGTTTGTCTTGGTTATGGACAACCTGCAAGATGAACAATGAAATGTAAGAAACTTTGCATATATGGCAGCGGCAGTAAGTATGGAAGAAATTTATAAAATGAATTTTCAAGTAGTTGCTACTGAGTAACTCCATAAAGAAACGTTAGTGTCGATCAACTTTATCTTTGGATTTCAAACATAAACATACCCTGACTTCTTGCAAACTAAAGAGGGTTCCATGGGGGCAATCGATCCTGATCACGGACGGTGACGCTTGGAAGCGATAAACTGGTGAACTGAGATCCTTGTTACTGTCAATCAGGTGAATTTGAACAATCAGTAATTGAGATGAGCACAGCAACGTCTTGCCGAGTTCCGGAGGTATTGAAATATTTCCGTGCAGTTTCATTGACTGGAGGCGGAAACCGTCCTTGTAACTAATCAGTTCTAGAAAAGATTCGGACAAGAAATGCCAGTAAATCTCATGGCAGCCTGACTTCCTAAAGTTGTTTTACCGAAAAATCAAATATATCAACAACGCATTGTTCTTTCTAAAGAACAAGCTAAAAAGCAAGTACTGGTAAAATCAGAAAATTATCATATTCACAGACTAGAATACAAACAATTTCACCAGTGCTCTTTTTTCAATAGTTCACTTTCATAAATAATCTTCTATATCCTTATTGCAACTTTAACTAAATTTTTTCCACAGCACTTTACCAAAGCATATTAGATAAGCTTCTGCTGCTCCAAACGAAAAAAAATCACAAAAGGAGACGTTCGACCTCTGCGATGCATGCAAAGACTCATCGTTTACATTCAGGAAAAGTTTAATGATAGTTGTGAACTTATACCTTGAAAGGTTTACTTAAAGTATGAGCATTATCGAGAAACACCTGACAAGAGAGCTGGATCTTACATTGATGAAATTACTTAGTGAAATATTTCCAGCAACGTGTCGGCGTCGGTTGCTCAGACTGATGCACGTGCTCGTCATTAATATTTTTACAATTTTACTTACAAACCACGCTGCGCACCTTGATCGAGTGTTACGCCTTTAATGTGAAGTTTGTTTGACATGATTTCAGAATCGTTCGCTTGTGACGATGAGCGGAAATAAAACTGGAAATCAATATCGTCGAAAGCGACGGACCAATTTCTTCCGATGAAATTAGGACGACGAACTGTGACCTGCATGCTGAAGGTCACCATCTCGTGTAGCTTAGATAATGGTAAAGACATGTAGTCTTTGAATGATGAACCACCTATTGATGAACCAATGTAAAATTCATCGACACCTATTCTCGCTGAGGAAAGTGAGCAACCGAAGAGCAGCGGTACAGCAACAAAGTTATTTGAAAACTCCCTTTCCTCTGCATAACCAAAAAGGCCCAGAAGCACATATAGACCTTTGCGGCAATTAAATTTTAAGGTTTGCAGCTCATCTGGACCTGGAACCGTAAAAACCGCTTGAAATAATATTTTGCAGCTAGAACTTTCTTCATGCCAGGGATACAGAGAGGTTTTTATTTTACGCAGTGAAACGGACAAATCACCAGGGTCAAGAAGAGTGTCATTAGACAGAACAGCTGTCCATGTTATGTCTGACAAATTGCACTGAATATTCCTGTCGAACAGGATCAATCTGGTTTCCAAAGTGACAAAATCCCCGGGGACTATTTGCTCGTCGTTGTTTCCTGAATATTTTGCGTCTGCAACGACACCAATGCTGTTTGCACTCAAATGATAATCCTGAATGTAAACTTGCAATGGATCATGCACGCAATCCACATAAACGTGTGAGATGGCAGCAGAGTGAAGAGCTTCGTGAACTTCCACCCATTCCTTCCTGATAGTCGAGCAAGTTGGAGGTGCCACGATTACGCCAACACTCAAATGCCCACATAATGTTGGGGGAATAGCTGAAAGAAATATGCGAATTAGAGTTTGAATGACATGTTGGAAACTGTTAGGAGAGTGAGGTGAACATAATTTGAAGCAGTTTTTGAAATATCGGGAAGAGACTGCGGCAGCGTTTGCTTATGTCAACGTTTAATAAAGCAGTGTTCATATGACAGGGTATAGTTTTCACTTCGTATAGCAGGATTGACCGCTTACTTGAAGTCCTCTAAAAAACTAGAATAATCTTCAAGCGACAGCTTCATCGCACTAGTTACAATAGCTTGATAGTAACATTCGCACAGTTAAGCTGTGCCAAATCTCATAAACAGTAACAGCTGACGTTCAACAAGAACTTACCAAACTCTTCAAGAGTTCAAAGAGCACTAAGCAATGTTACAGTGATCCATCAATTTTGCAGGAGATACCGAAGACGCTATTCTCTTCGTTACAAACATTAAACTTTTTGATGTCGAAAATACAACACATTTGATTTATTCGAAGATACCACTGGAATTCTCCAATAATATCTACTATGACTCAAGTAAAATGTAGATTTTCCCTCCCGACGTTGCACTCCAGAATGCCCCAAATTTACCGAAAATGCCGTTTCTAGACATACTTTTGACTGCAATACATTTCTGAGATGGTGGTGTTGGAATGGAGGTTAGTAAATTGTGGTGGTGAGTATGCAAAATCTTACACATAAGGTTATTTTGTTTGATTTTCAAGCAGACAAACGAATAGTAAACTATAAAAACTTACCAATGCCACCGACAACATCGCTTAAATCTAACACCAGGTCGCTTTTCATATGTGCTTGCAGCTTTGACAGCTGTCCAGAAGTCAGCTTTGCTCGAACGAGAGGTATTCGCGATTCGTAACCGGTCAGCATCACCGCATGAACAACGAAGTAACCAATTACAGCGCGAGGATTTCCATATCGCGTCGAAGTGTTCCTGCCTGTGTATCTCACAGTTAGCCAGTAATGCACAGAAAGAGACGACTCGTGGACTTGATTATCTTCAGTCGTTTTCTTTCCTGAAAACAGAGGAGCGTTTCAACTTGATAACACCCGGAATGGCATGTGCAAACCAAAAAATCTTACCTTCAACAGTTCTTTTCAAATGTCCTTCAACAAGCTTAAAGTTTGTTATCACGAATGGAGATGAACTGACATCTCTCCTGGGTGGAGTATTGTCAAAAGGAAGAAACAGATCTCCCGCCAAAACCCAGTTAATACGATCGCACGACACGAAAAGAGAAAACACATCGCTTACTTCCTGGAACGTTAATGACGTAATGGCAAAAATACCCTTGACGGTTACTTGGTAATGACGTGCGGCCAAGTTGGTCCGGAATAAACTAAATCGAGGGAGCGGATCAACGTCAGCACTGCAGTTCATCAGTTTAAAGCTGAAATCATCCGAATCCACGCCATGACAGTGATGATCGGCGCAGAGGCTGACACTCAGTTGTGGGTGATCACTACATGATGTCATATCAGAGAAAATGAAGGAGGTCCCGAAATGCGTAAATGCGGATACTGAGTTCGAATTATAAATCCAGTGATAATCGAAGACAACTGGCCATATTTGTCTGAAGTTGACGACTGAAGGCTGGTCATGGGTGCATACAATGTAGATCGCATGGTCATGTTGCTGAATATTGTTAGGTAGGATCGAAAAAGCTACTGGGCGGCTACTTTTGGAGACCTCACTGAAAGACCACGATAAAGACGTCCAGCCGCAGTTTTCCTTATGATTTCGATGTAATCTGATACGGTTTGTAACAGTCTCCAAAATTCCGACGTTTTTTAGAATGAGGTCGTCCGAAGAACGCGATAAAGTGATGTTAAATAAACTTAGAACTGGGCATGTGTCGTACGCAGAACATCTCTGCAATTTTACAGCGAGCTGGAATTGCGCAGCATCATCCCCTGGTGCTCTGCTTTGCTCGTATAAATCTCTTAGCCTCGTTTCGTACAAAGGAAGAACGCGAAGATTTACTCTGGCTGAAAGTGCACTGACAGTTTCGCCATCAGCCACAAGAAACCGGGGGAGGTTTGGAAATAAGATAGATGCGGACAGTGGAGCAGTCCTGGCAAGAAGAAGGTCAATTTCAAGATTGGACTTTAGACCCGAACATGAATAAAACTTTGTCGGCAACAAGATTTGATTGTTTTGCGGAATCGCGTCAGAGAGATTGTAAATATCTGAAAGTTGGAAAGACAAGAGCCAGTAAAGTGGCTTAGAGCACGCGTCCATCTGCTGCTCTGGCTGGAAGTAGAATCGATAAGAAACTAACATTCTCTGTCCTGGTGTGAGGTAATGAAAATCCTCGATGCACAGGTGGCATTGGAATTTGGTGATTGTTTGAACAACACTGTTGCTTGTCGTAACGTCAGCCGATAAGTCACGATCGCTTTGGCGGACAAGTGCCAAAGTAGGCAGCAGAGCATGCGAACCAGCATTTATTGAAATTTCATGACTTCCAGCGAAAATCATGGAAGCTGCTACGTCGACAGCAAAACCCCTATTCAAGTTAACGTGATGTATCTCGGCATCGAGCTCGCTCAAAGCATCGTCACGACCAATGATTAAAATTTTAGACATTCCAAAGTTGTCCGTTTTATTTCTCTCCGGGATAAGGTCCTCCGGAAAAATACTTAAGGTCACGGTTTTTATTCCGGAAGAAAACTGGCACTTCTGAGTGTTGTTGCACTGATGTGTGCTGCTGTCATTCATTTCTGGGACAAAAAAGTAGCCTTTGATATACACGGTGCTGAACATCTGGCCACAAGAACTGTCAGCATTCGACGTTTCTATGTTTAGTCCTGGGTTCTGTTCCTTTATGACATAATGGCAAGCGACGCTGTGCACACCGTTGATATTTTCAGTGACAGAGAACGTCAACGTGAAATTTGGACTTGGGTTATGCGGGGTTAAGGGGTCAAATGAGATCAGCACGTCAACAGTAGCTTCGAAATTCACTTCTGTGTTTGATGGAATGACGACCCATTTATCGACGGAGAAAGAGTCAACTCGAAAGTCTACGGAGGCGCAGGAGCAAGAAATAATTTCCCGGGATGCAGGGATGCACACCGCGTCGGAGGTGATTGCGTGGTTCCGATCGACATTCTTAGTGCTTTCGACAACGACGGCCACGCAAATATATTCTACTGTTTCGCACAACTCCTTTGAAAGGGGCAAAATTTCAAACTCGATATTTGTGAAAGTTAAGCGTTCTCCGAAGCTGAATGAGCGCTGATAACCTCCTTCAAGAGCGAATGTGACTGGAACAAAGTCTGTGACAGCACGTCTGGATGAAGAGGCAAAAATGTTGTTGGCTAAATTGTTTTCCGCTGCAAATATCTGAAACGCAAATGTAGTGGAATTGCTCGAAAAAACTTTCCCAACATTTGTCAGGGACATGCTAATCCTTGTGACTGTTCGATGCACAAGGCGCATATTTTTTGATGACTCAAGCTGCGATTCGATTAGATCTTTGTTGAGAATCACGGAATAACCACAAGTTTTGCGAATTTTTGTGACAATTGAGTTGACTTGTTTTTCGATGCACACACTTCCGTTTGCAAATTTTCCCCAACAACGACTTTCTGTCTCGCGGAAATCAAATAAAAGATCTTCGTTGTGGCTCAGGACTCGATAGCAGGTGGCTGCATCAATTTCCAGCTGCGCTCCTGATATGATGCTACGATGAAAGCAGATGAAATCTACAGACCAGCATAACCTTTCAAAAAGTTTGAATGAAAATTCTGCAGTTGTTTGATTTGCAATTCCGTTTGTCGAAGCTGTGATGACGTACGACGCATTGAGTTCCACATATCTGCATGGTTCGTCCGTCTCCGTGGAATGGCTTTGCACCAGTTTGCAATATTTTCTGACGAAATAAATATGTTGTCTGAGTAAATGACAACGCTCATACAATAAACCAACTGTAAAATTTTCCTGCTCATGAAATCTTAAAATGCCATACGAGTCAGGAAAACTGGGACATAATGCTACCCATAATTTGATTACGTCATCCTGGGACACGTGACAACCGTTATTTCCGGACCAAACTATTTTTGACTGCCCAACGTCCATGTTTAAGCATTTTCATAGCAAAATCGCATCTGCGCATCGAAACACACTTAGCATACAAATTCTGTGCAAAGTACCCCCAAAAAGGGGATTTTTTAGGGGAATTGTTTGTGCGTAGAAAACGTCAGGCGCATTTTATCTCCGTTTTATCCTCCTATTAACTCATGGTGTAGGAAGACTCTTCACATATAGGGTATCGGTGGTCATATCTGGCCAAACACCTTTTGCACTGAAAATCGCATTGAAATATGAAGGTAGCAAAATGCGCAAAATTTATTAGACATCAGGAAACCATGGGTAGCATAGTACCCATATTTTCTATATATTGGCTTTCAGGGACATTTTCGTAAAATAAATTTGGCACCATTCCACTTGTCTCTGAAAATCAGGAAAAGTCATAGAATTACAGATTTCTAACATTTTTGTAAGTATATAAAATCAACAAAATAAGCCCCGGGTGGTCCACCACCCAGGATTTCTGAGCAGGGTTCACTATGGCTAACATTATCAACCATAAGTGCAGGCAGTAAAAAAATCTGCAAGTTGGATATTTTATGGCTCTTGCAAAATCATGAAAAACTAACACACTTGAACGAAGTTACCTCCGTCTTTAATTTCATGCAATTACCCGTTAATGCGCCTTTCGTCGTCTGAAAACACCGCCAGCACGCGAATGCGAGAGATTGAGTCAGAAATTAAAGAATCATCTTCAATTGAATCACCTCCTCTGTAAAATCCGACCTTGAGAGTAGAATATTCCTGCAACACAAGCAAAAAATCTGCCTCCAAACAAAAAATTGAATGGCTTTTTAACTGTACCAGATTCGCTGAACAACGACATTCAGTTAAGCATCGTTAAACAACAAAGGTGGATATTCTCTGATGCGAAGGTGGAGCCAGAGTCAATTCAATGAAGGTCAAGTGTTTTACAGTCAGTAATTAATCAACATACTTTATGTAATTACGGTGACAACCTTGTCGTGACATCATTGACATCCACCTTTTCGGAAACAGAAACAAAAAATGCAGAAATCACTGCAGTTACGGACAATTTATCAATGGATGCTGCATAATTTCACTCCCTGGAGTACTAAGCTGCCATTTCCAACAAAAACACACGACTTCTTTAAATGTCGAGATACAGCGCGTTTTGTGCCAATGTCTGCGCACTTGGCCTTGCGTCAGACATGTAAACGAAAATTTAGAAAGCAGATGATTCAACAAAATCAGGGTTACAAACGAAAATGAAGCGAAATTTTTCTCATTAGTGCCGGTGAACCTTTACTGCATTCTACCGCAATACCTCCGATGTGAGAATAGTTTCACCCAAAACTTGCAGAGCCAGTTCGTTGAGGTTATCACAGGAAAGCCAAATCGGCGTAACTGCTATGTTGTCTCCCCAGCTTTCCTGATCAACGTCTCTCCCGACCACGGACGTGTTTGGCAAAAGTGCAAGGGCGAATTCCACCAACGAGTTGCAAAAACGTTCTCTACTTGGCGATTGCAACTGTCGTACAATCATAAAAAGTATGCAAAGGTTCATTAAAGCACAACACAAACTGAGAAATATAAACATTTTTGGAAAGCTGCAACCAGTAGGAAGAGCAATGCAATTGTTAGAAATGCCATCGAGGAAGAACAACACTCTGCGTAGTCAAATGATTGGAATTATTTTTTTGTGCACAAATTCCTTAAAAGTGCTTAAGGCAAGAAGGGTTGCAAGTTGTTTTCAAATCTTTTAGCGCACAGATGACCCATTTTGATATTTTCTACACGTTCATAGCCCGCGGTTACATGTGCATCTTACACATGCTAACTAAGTAATATACTCAGGCCCCTGTGGAACAGGTGCAGAGCAAGCGGAGATAGATGCATGCCGACCACTAGTGACTTTCGAAAGGAAATACAAACCGAGTATTATGAAACATTCTTTCTTGTTACTAAAACAAGTGGGCAAGTTAATTTAAGTCATGTTCATTTAACCAGGCTCGTCACGGCAACGTGAGCCTCACTGAATGAGGCTTGACATTTAACACAAGTTAACTTAAGCAAAGGTTCAAGAAAAGCTTGTATCAGCCTCTTCACACCAGTGGAAATTCACAAACGTCTGCATCCAATCGTGAGTGCGTTGTATGATTTTTTATTCTAATACGAGCCTCAAATTGACAGTGGTTTTCAAATAAATTTTCTCTCAGTTAATCACTTGACATTCTTAATCATACTTTGCAATGATTACATAACAAGATACCTTCGCAATTCAAACACATTTTGAAAATGGCTTTGATACCTAATTACCGGCAAATTAAAAACAGCTATCGATTTCTGTAAAATACAATTGATTCACACTCTAAATTTTCAAGCCACGAACATCAAAAATTTATAACGTATGCATAGCGTTGGTGGCATTCAACGATGAGTTTCTGTAACACCAGTAATTCCGACAACTAACCTGCAAGTCAATCCTGCCGCTAAACTTCACAAGCTCTTTAGCAGCTCCACTTCCATCAACTAAGGAAAAACCTTTCCGTAAGGAGTAATCACTCTCGGCGTTGAGTTGAGCAGGCAACAGGTAAACGTCGGTTTCAATTTCAACAGGATCATAGAAGCTGGTGTTTTTCATGTCAGCTAGCTTGTCTACGCTTAGCGAATCGGGAATTGTTTTGGCCAGGAGAGCCAGCAATTGAACATTGTAGCCATTTAAGTTGAATGTTACCTGTAAAAGGAAACACGAAATGTGCACATATATATGCATCTTCAGAGTCAAATACAATTTTACCACCACGCAATGCAATACCTATAATGTTGATCGCGCCATTAGCCAGGAGGCAAAAAACTGTAACACCTATTAGTTTTAAAGAACAGGGATCTTGGACTTCAAAATACAGCACAAAAGTTGATGCGCATCTGAATCCATTGTTTGTTAATGCAACAGATCAAAACCAAACGAAAGCGAGCCAAAAATATTTTACAGGAGAAAGTGACAGAAACTAAATACTTTGCAGTACAAACAAAAGCATTAACGTTTCTTCCACAATATTTTGATTTCTAGAACGTTAGGCAAACAAATAGAATAAATTTATCGTACAAGCATTTGGGGGCTGTACATTGCCTCTAAAGCAATCTGAGATTTGTATGTTATACGTTGTGCTCTTGAAAGAATAAAATTCAGAACAAGAGAGAGAACTGTACATGTACATGGAGGCAAGGCCGGGTCCAGGTTTGATTGTCGGGAAAAGGATACGAGGGCTTAAGGAGATCTCAAATGGACGAAAAAACTGTTTTGATAAATTCGCTCTTTCAATAATGGATAATCCCAACAGTTTCGCAGAAATCAAAGGCACAGTTTTGCAACAGTTTTGCAGCATATGTAATTTGTTTGCAACTGCACTGTTGTTTTTTATCCCTCAAACGTTCAGGTTTTCAACTCTACCAAATTTGGTAAACCTTATTCAAATGCAAACCAAACTGGCTGTTGCCATTAGTAGATATAATCACTTTCCTGTTACAACATTCACATAATTCAACAAAAACATCAGCCGAGTTGAACCATTTCAGAAGAAAGTTATAACTTCTTACTGTAATTAGTTTTAAGCAATGTATAGATGCATGGGTCATACGCACTCCATTTGATGCAATTATTGAGAGGGTGACAAAAGGAAGATAGACGTAAACCCTCTTTGCGGGATCAAGCCACAGAACTGGTGTAGAGCAAAAATCGTCTGCTTTTGCGAGAGTTAAAGACAACCAGGACAGTGTTTTATTTTATATGAGTTTGCAATTTCCATGCCAGCCCCAAATTCCTTCCGATTCTGAGCAATACCGTATAGCCACCGTTGCGATAAAGCATTTTTGTGTCACTCTATTGCTAAACTATTGCCTATGTCAAGGAAATTCCGTCTTCTTGGGTTGCGGTAAAGTTAGCAAAACAAAAAAACCTGTGACCAGGTGATCCATTCGAGTGCCCTCAACAGGCAGTTAATTTTTTTTAAGTTAGAAGTCGCGATTAACTCAATTTGGAGTTGCGGTTTTCGTAACATCATTGCAACTTCAAATTGAAATGCGTTTGGGACGCTTGACTGGTCACACTGGTAGACAGTTTGTTTCATTGTTGTAGTGTTTTTTATCAATTAACATGAGTAAAATATTTTCTTCATTCGCCGAATAAACTTAGTTCAAGTTGATTTCTGCAGTAAGATTGCCTTTTTTATAACAGAAACGAAAAAATAGTTTTTCGTTTCTGAAAAACCTCTAACTTACTCAAACGTTGCTAACAATTTGGTTGTAAAATCTGGTATTTGTTTGTAAGTCCCTTTCACATTTTGATGAACGCCAAAAAATCCGAAGAATTTCAGTGTTTTGAGTATGAATTACAATTTAAATAAAACACTAAAATTGTTAAAATTTTGGTTTGTAATTTCGCACACGTTGTCAAGTTCAACGAAACATTCAAAAAGCGTTGTCAGTGGACGCTTGGACACTTTTGCTTCAACATTTCCTCTTCGCAATACGAGACGTTCGCAGCAACCTTGGCATGAGGATACCATAAAAGTTTTACAGTCTCTTCCATAAAGAAAACCAGAAGCCTCGCGTAACTGCCGCAGAGGATTCGGTTCGTGTTGTATGATCATATCGCAACCTTAGGCTCGTTGAAACCGATCTCTATTGTTGCCTCTAGTACTCAATCAAATCGCGAACTAAAAACAATTGAAGCCAACTGAAACGCAGACGGCATTAGAGAATCTGCTAAATGTCATCTAATGTGTTGACAATAAAACTAATTAGATGACTAAAAAAGGATTGCAAATGCAAAACCCAACCATCCTCTTATAAAATGTTTTGTAGCCTACGTCAGGCTTTTGCTTCACGCGACGTTTTTGTCACTCGATGGTCAAAGGACTGCCAGACTACTTTTGGTGTTTTGCATTAGCTTTGTTGCTTTAAGTATGACGTTGCCTAGAAATTAAAGTGATATGCTGAAAAACCTTTCCAGCCAATCTGTGCCTTTCTTCGATGTTACTGCGGCCAACAAACTGAGAGTTTAATGCAGTTCGACAAACCTTTCGACGCATGAAACGCACGTTCTTGTCGTTGCGACCTGACGTAAATACGTAGCTTTGCAAATTCGATGTAAAGAGATACCGCGTCAGCTTTCATTTGATAGCCAAAAAATGTATTTGCACTAACCTCACGTGTAAAGGTAAATTCACCTTCCAAAAAATAACGAAATGGTGCTGCTGTTGAATCACTGATTCTTAGAACATCCGGGACAGAGATCTTCAGTATCTTGATGTCGCAGAAACCTAAATTATTATGGAAACTTTTTTCAAAGCACGTCAATCGTTGTGTAAATTCTCATCTACACAGCTTCGAGAAATTAGTAATGTTCTGAGCATTTTTTAACATATCGCTTGGTGTCGAACGCTTTTGCAACTCTTACATCTGTTATCAAATCCGTACTGCTTGGCGCCATAACAAGTTTGCAGAGGCTTTGCTTCGCCCTCAAGATCTGCAGAAAAGGCAAGACCGTTTCAAGCACCTTATCTACTTCAAAACGCCACCATACATGTTCCATTAAAACGTTAAGGTGTATGCAACAACACTTGTGTAGATGGAAGTGGTCTTCAGCTGCACCAACTTATGCGATTTCTTTCTGCGGCGGAGATGTTAAACAGGCACAGAAGTGTGTCATAATTTTCCTTAACGTTTTTCCAGGTAAATTTTCGTTACAAGTAATTGGCAAACGATGATAACGACAAATTTCAACGCAACATTTCGTATTCGCATAGTCTCTATCCGAAACGACCTGATTCATTGGTGTTCACAATTAATTAAAATTCATCAAAATACTTGAAACGCTTGAATTTTAATTTAAAAAGCACACAAATCCATCTTTGCAAAACATTCATATTTTTATGCACGCGAAGTCACTGTCTGTTCTCGCAACAACCATGTGGAATTATGAATCAGTTATTGAAAGTCGCTCATTGCTGTAAAACCTCCCATTTTTTCGTTGCAAAAAATATATTAGATCATTTCTGGATGAATATTCCACTGACCTTGACAGTATTCTAAAGGAATGTATGGGAACTCTTCTTCTTGTTTTATTTCCAAGTTTTCTTGATGAGGGCTGACATTTTCTACGTAGGCTAGGGCAGCAAGATCTTCATATCCGCAAAAAGCGAGCAACTTCTTCTGGTTTACGGAGAAGCTGAACTTGTATGTTGCTGAATAGATTATGCGTATCGGAAAGCGAATCAAACAGAACACATTGAAAAAATCCGAGAAAATCTTTTTGATCTAAAACTAAGCATTAGCAACCTCTAAGCAGCAGCACCAACGACTAAATTTAATCTTTGATGAACGACGTTTGCCACTTTTTTGTCAAAAAAGTAAATAAATAGTCACATACACATTTGGAAACAATACCTTGAACAGGGCCTTGGCATAGAACGCCAAACGGATGATAGCAATCAGCTGCAGACATTTCAAGTTTCGAATACCAGGTTCGCTGAACAGCGCCACATTTTTCGTTTGCGTGCGCCTTGTCTGGTTGTCCAATCGCCCAGAGTTCGGATTCATCTTCACCTACGAAAAGCAGAAATGCAATTCAAAACAAACATTCCTTAGCTGCGTTACGTAATTTTAAAACTAATTTTTGCTCTTTTGAGGTATCGTAGCGCATCTAAAGCAAAAGCTCACCTTCCAAAACTCCGGGTACTCTGGGCAGCTGTACTTTTGTCCCATCGGTCCAACGCCAATCTCCTTTTTCTTGCGTTTCACTCGCACCTACAACAACCAAGTAAGTACGAGTTAAAAGCTGAGAAAAAAACGCTGGACGCATCGGTTAAGGTTTTCTTACAGCTTGTGGGCTGCATAACTAAAACAACAAAACTTACTGTGAAAAATCGTAAAGAACCTGCGATCAATAAAAGTCGCTATACTGTCAGATAATGGCTGCGCAATAGGCTTGATTGCACCAGGATGTTTGGATGGCATTAGTAAAACACTACTACTTTCAATGAAGTTTTGGATGCAAGCGTTTAATGCCAGTGTCACCGTGATGCCTAGTGTAACGTGATTGGGTGAGTACTCGTTCACTTTTCTGATCACTGTCCTTACGAAGTTCTTAACCCTGGAATACTTTCGTTTTTGTTTTGTCACATTGATACTATCGTCGGGTCAGCCAGACCCGGTTTTCAAAAATAAAAAAATACCTTTGCCTTCAACTGCAGTTTATCACAAAAACTACTCTGAAAATATAAGTCTCACTGAGCAATTTGAGCACTTACAAAGTTACTTTACTCTAATAGGATACGATTTTTGATGAAAAGTAAGTAGACCAAATATAGCAAAGGTGTCAGGCATGCCTAAAATTCAATTGCTCATAAAAAAAAACTATGGGCGTAAACAACTCGTTTTGTATACTGCTAACACGACCATAGAAGCATGCCCTGAGTGAGTTTCAGCTTTTAACATGCTCTGACCCCATAAACCACATTGTGGGGTTATGCTCACCCCACTACCTCACACTAATACTACCGTCGGGTCTGCCAGAACCGAACGCGTGACGAACTCGCTCCCTTGCAAAATCTAGAAGAGCGTGGATGACCGCAATCGCACCTATTACTAGTCACACAAAAACATGAAGCTACTGAAGAGTTCAAAGGGCGCCGACTTC